>Ga0307990_1000183_pt1 | contig 60295 bp, 37 predicted proteins | sample EllFjometagen129_FD_203168 | JGI IMG/M metagenome (GOLD analysis project Ga0307990, IMG submission 203168) | Marine microbial communities from Ellis Fjord, Antarctic Ocean - #129 | ecosystem: Environmental > Aquatic > Marine > Unclassified | place: Southern Ocean | collected 2014-10-08
CTTCTAACATCTAACTTCTAACATCTAACTTCTAACATCTAACTTCTAACATCTAACTTCTAACATCTAACTTCTAACATCTAACTTCTAACATCTAACTTCTAACATCTAACTTCTAACATCTAACATCTAACTTCTAACATCTAACTTCTAACATCTAACTTCTAACATCTAACTTCTAACATCTAACTTCTAACATCTAACTTCTAACTTCTAACTTCTAACATCTAACTTCTAACATCTAACTTCTAACATCTAACTTCTAACATCTAACTTCTAACATCTAACTTCTAACATCTAACTTCTAACATCTAACTTCTAACATCTAACATCTAACTTCTAACATCTAACTTCTAACATCTAACTTCTAACATCTAACTTCTAACATCTAACTTCTAACATCTAACTTCTAACATCTAACTTCTAACATCTAACTTCTAACTTCTAACTTCTAACTTCTAACTTCTAACTTCTAACATCTAACTTCTAACTTCTAATCTCATAAATATGACATCAAAAAATAATAAAACAGAATTCCTCCCCATCAATGGAACTGATTATGTAGAATTTTACGTGGGAAATGCCAAACAGACAGCGCATTACTACCAAACAGCCTTTGGCTTTCAGCCCTTAGCCTATGCAGGTCTCGAAACCGGTTTAAAAGACCGGGCTTCCTACGTTTTGAAACAAGACAAGATCAGGTTTGTTTTTACTACGGCTCTATTCCCCGAAATCTCTATTGCCGGACACCAGATAAAACATGGAGATGGAGTAAAAGTGGTTGCACTTTGGGTAGATGATGCCCGGAAATCCTACGAGGAAACAGTTAAACGCGGTGCAAAATCCTATTTTGAGCCACGGGTTGCCAAAGACGAAAATGGTGAAGTAGTTACTTCAGGAATTCATACTTACGGTGATACCGTTCATATTTTTGTAGAACGTAAAAACTACAATGGCGTGTTTCTTCCCGGATACGAAAAATGGGAGCCACACTACCGACCTGTAGGAGTGGGTTTGAAATATGTTGATCATATAGTTGGAAATGTTGACTGGGGGCAAATGAATACCTGGGTCGATTTTTATGCTGATGTGATGGGATTTAAACAAATTATATCTTTTGATGACAAGGATATTTCAACCGAATACACCGCGCTGATGAGCAAGGTAATGTCGAGCGGAAATGAAAGAATTAAATTTCCGATAAACGAGCCTGCCAAAGGAAAAAAGAAATCACAAATTGAAGAATACATTGATTTTTACCAGGGAGGCGGGGTTCAGCATGTGGCGATGGCAACCGATAACATCCTTGATACCGTATCGAAATTACGAGACCGTGGTGTGGAATTCCTGAGGGTTCCTGATACATATTATGATACTTTGCTGAGCAGGGTTGGCGGAATTGATGAAAAGGTGCTCCAATTAAAAGATTTGGGAATTTTGGTAGATCGCGATGATGAAGGCTATCTTTTGCAAATATTCACAAAACCGGTCGAAGACCGCCCAACTGTGTTTTATGAAATCATTCAGCGCAAAGGTGCCCGTTCTTTTGGAAAAGGCAATTTTAAAGCGCTCTTCGAATCCATCGAAATTGAACAGGGTAGGAGAGGCACACTATAAAATCTATTATGTAGGTTTTAATAATGTCAGGTATTTTAATAAAAAAGATTCGTAATTATTTAGGTGGCAGAATCTAATTCCTCGTCAACTTGACCCCATCCTGCCGAGCTTTGCTCGTGCATGCACGAGACTTCGCCTCGGCACAAACCCTTTCTCCGCCAGTTGGCGGAAAGGGAGACCCGCCGCACAAGCTGCAGCAGCGGCCAGTGCGCTGGTATCCTCTCCGCCAGCTGGCGGAGGAGTTAGAGGGGGTATAAGGAAGTGGCCATTTTAATGAGAGCTGATAAAAAACACCTGAATAGTTACAAAGTTTCAGTGAATTAAGTTGCATCTATAAAAATATACGATTTCAGATTTTTGATTTTTGATTTTAGATGTTAGTGTGTATCAATCAGCATCTAAAATCTCCGATCGTTCCGAAAAGTAGAATTTTTTAATTTTCGTAACTTTTCGAGTCCGCCTTGCCGGCCAGGCAGGTCTTGCCATTCTCCGCAAGCTGGCGGAAAGGGAAGACAGCCGCACTAACCACAGCAGCGGCCAGTGCGCAGGAATCCTCTCCGCCAGCTGGCGGAGGAGTTAGAGGGGGTCTATGGTAGTAGCCATATTTGCATACCGTTCTTGATGTCAGATAATTTAGTAAATAGCTTATCTAACATTTCATTTTCTATTCAGTTGATATTTAAAGTAAAATTTTAAAAATATGATCAAAGCAAACGACCCTTCAATCCAATCGTGGCTGGTGGTTGAGGAAAAGAGTGATTTCCCGATTCAAAATATTCCTTTCGGAATTTTTAAACCAAATAACAGAACCAATCCGCAGGCAGGAACCCGCATCGGAAACTTTGTGATAGACCTCGCCGCCATTGCCGAAAAAGGATATTTCAAGGAAGAAGGCGTAGAACATAAAAATGTGTTTTATCAGGTTACACTCAACGATTTTATCGCGCTTGGAAAACCAATTTGGCAAGGTGTGAGGAATAAAATATCTGAAATTTTCAATTTAGAAAATCAGGAAATTTGGAATACCGAAGATTTTAAGGAAGGTGTTTTTCATCATGCCAGCGAAGTTGAAATGCTGATGCCTGTTAAGGTTGGCGATTATACCGATTTTTATTCAAGCATCGAACACGCCACCAATGTCGGCATCATGTTTCGCGATCCCAAAAATGCCTTGCTGCCCAATTGGCGCCACATACCGGTTGCTTATCATGGCCGGGCGTCTTCGATTGTGGTTTCGGGAGCTGAGATTCATAGGCCGGTAGGCCAAACCAAATCTGATGACAGAGAAATGCCCGATTTTGGCCCATCACGTTCCTTCGACTTTGAGCTTGAAATGGCTTTCATCACAGGAAAACCTACAGAACTTGGTGAAAGGATAACAGTTGAAAAAGCCAAAGACCATATTTTTGGTTTGGCGCTTTTCAACGACCTTTCGGCACGAGACATACAAAGATGGGAATATGTTCCGCTGGGACCCTTCCTTTCCAAAAACTTCGGATCGGTGATTTCTCCATGGATAGTAACACTCGATGCATTGGAGCCCTTTGTTGTTAAGGGGCCAAAGCAGGAACCCGGGGTATTGCCTTACTTACATTATGAACCTGCATCAAACTATGATATCAAACTTGAAGTGCTACTTGAAAACGATAGCTTTAAATCGCATAAAATCAGTCGATCCAACTTTAAGTATATGTATTGGAACATGTTTCAACAGTTAGCCCATCACACCGTGAACGGCTGTAATATTAATGTTGGAGACATGTATGCCTCGGGTACCATTAGCGGGCCAACTCCTTCCTCTTACGGATCGATGCTTGAGTTGAGCTGGAAAGGAACAAAACCACTGCAAATGCCCGATGGCACCGAGCGCAAATTTATAAACAACAACGATACAATCATCATGAAAGGGTTTGCGGAAAAAGATGGTGTGAGGATAGGATTTGGCGAATGCAGAACAAAGGTTTTGCCGGCACGGGAATATTAATGTTCAAATTGAGTGTTAAAAAAAAACCTTTCTTCCCGTCTGTCAAATGAAGGACGGGGATTGAATTGAAGGGATAAAAAACCCCCGCCTTTTCGCTGTCAATGCCTTCGGCATTGACAGCGAAAAGGCGGGGGAGGCACTGTGAAACTCATTTTTCCCCGGGCTTTAGCCCGGGGCTAGTGAAAAGAACTTTAAAGACCGACTATATTAACAATTCACCATTTACAATCCACAATTAACCAACTCCCACATGATCAAAAAGATATCTCCCGAAGAGTTAGCCGGGCCTCAACTACATAAATTTCTGCTTGGATCCATTGCACCCAGGCCCATTGCTTTTGTAAGTTCTATCGACAAGGCAGGAAACCCAAATCTATCACCTTTCAGTTTTTTTAATGCTTTCGGGATAAACCCCACCACATTGATATTTTCACCTTCGAGACGAGGGCGCGACAATACCACCAAGCATACCTATCAAAATGTGAAAGAAGTTCCCGAGGTGGTGATAAACGTGGTGAATTATGAGATGGTGCAGCAGGCAAGCCTGGCCAGCACTGAATATCCCAAAGGTGTAAATGAATTTATCAAGGCTGGCTTTACACCTTTGCCATCGCTTACGGTACGTCCTTTCAGAGTAAAAGAATCGCCCGTGCAACTCGAATGTATAGTTCGTGAAGTTATTGAAACCAGCGACAGGGGCGGTGCCGCAAACCTGGTAATCTGTGAAGTAAAAATGATTCATGTACACGAAAGTGTGCTTGGAGAGGATGGAATTCCTCAACCAGACAAGATCAGGCTTGTTGGCCGCCACACAGGCGACTATTACGTGAAAGCCTTTGGGGAAAACCTTTTTGAAGTGGAGAAACCTTTGGCAAGATTGGGTATTGGAATTGATAATTTGCCCGAAAAAATAAAATTCAGCAAGGTGTTGACAGGAAATCACCTGGGTCAGTTGGGTAATATTGAGGCGCTTCCCGATTTCTCTATCATCCAAAAAATAAAAAAAGATCAGGAAGTCAGCACACTTTTTACAGAGCTATCAAACAATGCTATTCATCTTGAACATGAGATTCACTTGCTGGCCATTAAATGGCTCAACACCGGTAGGGTAGCGGATGCGCTTGCACTATTAATGATCGATACATATTAATGCAGCAATTTTTATAATTCCCGTAAACTTTTTTCGGCCTTATTGCCGCCATGTTGCAAAGGCTATTATATTTGTTGAGAGAAAAAAAAATAGCAATGCGAAGTAAAAAATCAAAAGTTAGTAATATTACATCACCACTTTTTTACCCTTCATTATTTTTATTGATAATTGTTTTGCCCTTATTTTTTTTAAACCAAACCATCGACAAAGTACTGATGCCGCGGTTGATGTTTGTAAATGTGTTCCTATTCTTGTTTTATCTGACCATCCTTATCAAACCTGCATTTCTCAAAATTGATTTTCAGGTATTGAAAAATAAATTATTCCTTATTTTTCTTCTGTTTGCCATTCTTACTTTTTTATCTCAATATTGGGCTTTAAATTTTCGCGAAGGCTATTTTGACTCGGTAAAATCATTTTCAACATTGTTTTTATTCATCGCCTTTGTACAATTATTTATTCACACAGATAATATTCATATCAAAATAACCCGGCTTATTGTTATTATTTCATTGATAAATTCGGGTATTGGCCTTTACGAATACGCCCACAAAGTGCTGCCTGACCCTGATTTATTAATAGATAAGCAAAGTATTATTTACATGGTAAAGGGCATTTTTGGCCACAAAAACCAATTTTCGATTGCCCTGGCTTTGCATATTCCTTTTCTTGTTTTTGGATTTATAAAACTAAAATCGTATTGGAAAACAGCCTCCATAATTGCATTATTGATGGTGTTATTGATGGTGATTCTGCTTAAAACACGGTCGGTATGGTTAGCGCTCTTTGTGTCATCAATTGTATTAACCGCATTTATCATAATTAATTCCGAAAATTTTGGGATTAAAAAGAACCTGCGCAAAAAGATACTGTTTTCAGCAATTGCAGTTTTCATTCTTATTTCATCACTTTTAGGAGTTGCAGTTAGCTTAAATACTTCTGTTGGTAAAAAGATTGCATCGATAGCAGATACCGGCGATCGTGCAAACATAGACCGGCTAAAGGTTTGGGGCTTTACTTTTGACATGGCAATAGAAAGGCCATTAACTGGTGTTGGAGCAGGTAATTGGAAATGGGAAGCCCCAAAGTATCACAACAAGGTGGGTATTAGCATCGAACATGCAAACTGGCAACGGTCACATAACGACTACCTGTGGGTGTTATCTGAAAAGGGAATTATCGGTTTATTGCTTTTTTTGTCAATATTTTTTCTGGCCTACATTCAGGCATTCAAAATTATCAGATCGAAAGTTTCTGATGATGTAAAGCTTTTCGTGGCGCTTGTTTGCGGGGGTTTGCTGGTTTACAATATCGTTTCATTTTTTACTTTTCCGCTCGAACGCATCAATCACCAGGTTTATTTGGCTTTGTTTCTTGCCATAATTGTAAGTTTAAATTATTTGGCATCTCCAAAAAAACAACTTAGTATTTCGAAATATTACCTTATTTTTCCGGCAATGCTTATGAGCTTATTTGGTAGTTATTATGCCCTCGAAATGATTAAAGCAGAAACCCATCTTTTGAAAGCCAAAAGGGCTTTGGAAGGTTCGAACTGGAACAAAACTATTTCAGAAGCAGAAGCGGCGCTTAATCCTTTTCGGGATATTGACCCGGAGAATACACCCATTTATTGGTATATTGGTTCGGCATACAACAATTTAGGAGATTCTCCAAAAGCTGTTGAGTATCTGAGAAAAGCCCGGGAAATTAGTCCAAACAATGCTGTTGTGATAAATAATTTGGGACAAGCATATTATGCAGTCGGTGAAGTTGAAAAAGCGGTGAAGGTTTTGAGAAAAACGCTAAAACTATATCCACGATTTTCGGAGGCAAATACTAATATTGCAACCTGCTACTTCAGCTTAGGAGACTATAAAAATGCCTACAAAGCCCTCTTATCCATCAAGCCAAATCAAAGGTCTGAAATAATAAAAAATAATATTAACATATTAGCAAACCAGCTTGATGAAAAAACGGAAAGGAAAATTCGCAGGTCGGTATGGAGAAGTTTTCATCCAAAACCTCCAAAAAAAAATGCAAAAAAAGTTAGGAAACAACAGTAATTTTCATTGAATCATGGGTAAGAAAAGCAATAAGAGAACACATTTTAAAGGAGTTCAGAAGAAATCAACAGTTTCAAAAAATGCTGTCCCCTGGTTTTTTTATATTTTTTTCGGGCTGTTATTCGGTTTACTCCCTTATGTTTACTCTCGTAATGGTCTTGATCCCGCAATTCATCCACGCTTATTATTTTTAGGAGTTTTACTCATTCCTTCATTGTTGTTCTTGTTTTGGATTCGTAAAAAGCCCTTCCTCAATTCGTCGATTTTATTCCAGTCAATTTTTTATTTCCTTGCCGGATATGCCGTAATTACAACAGTTTCGATGGTCTTTGCTGTTAATCCCGGCGAAAGCCTTTACGATATCAATAAATCATTTTCGATTTTAATTTTCATAGGTTTCACTAGCATTTTATTATTCAATACCAAAGATTGGCAAAATAGTTTGCCCTTATTTTTCATTATTCCTGCCCTTGTGTTAATTTCGATAGGAATAGGTGAGTATTACCACCACGTTCTTTTTACCACATCAGATCACAATGCAGAAAACTTACCCTTGATTTATAATATACGTGGAAACATGGCTCATAAAAATCAATATTCGATTGCACTGATGCTCATGCTACCATTTTTATTTTTTGGAATTGTGAAACGTAAAGGCTTTTTTAAATTTTTCTTTGCCTTACTGATAGTAATTATCCTGGCTATTTTAATTCTGCTTAAAACCCGATCAGTGTGGGTAGGGGTGGCTCTATCGACATTAGTTAGTGTTGTAATTCTTGTATTTTTTGGAAATCATTTTAAGCTTAAAAAAAATACCAGATTGGCTGTTGGACTAAGCATGTTGATTGCTGTAATGGCTTTAGGAAGTGTAGTTTATTTTAGCGAAACCACCGATACAGAGTCCATTGTTTATAAGCTGAAAAACATTACAAACCCCGGTGATAGCAACAACATTCACAGGATAAAAATATGGGAACTTACAGGCAAAATGATCAAGGATCGACCGTTGCAAGGTGTTGGCGCAGGTAACTGGAAAATTGAATCGAGGTATTATTTTGCCGGCTACAATTTTTCGAAAGTCCAGCTTAACTGGCTTCGGCCACATAACGACTATTTATGGGTTTTTTCGGAAAAAGGTGTTTTCGGAATCATTTTGTTTCTTGGCATATTCGTAACGGCCTTTCTATATTTTAGGAAAATTATTATTTCAGATATTGAAATTGAAAAAAAAATATTGGCACTATTATTAATATCCGGAATAATAAGCTATTTGACTGTATCATTTTTTACCTTTCCGCTTGAGCGGATGAATCACCAGATTTACATTGCTGTTATGCTCGCAGCCCTTACTGCACTTTACCATCAAAAGTTTGGAAATGTACAGAAAACGGCAACTGTTAAAATCATGGCTGTGTTTTCAATAATAATACTTGGGTTTTCTATTTTCTATGCGATTACTGTATTGGATATGGAGAAAAAAGTTAAACAGGCACGGATTTTTCATCAAACCGGCAGGTGGGAGGAGTTAAACAAATTATCAAAAGAAATTCCAAAAACTTTTAAAACCTTAGATGCTGAGGCCATGCCATTACACTGGTATGCCGGATTATCGTATGCAAATCTCAACAAAATTGAAGAGGCAAATCAAGCCTATCTAAAAGCCTATTACGAAAATCCAACAAAGGAATCAGTGCTCAATAACCTGGGCAGGACCTACTTTCAAATGGGGGATTATGAAAATGCAAAAGTGTATTTTGAAAAAGCATTGGTAATTTTGCCTGACTATTTTGAGGCATTGGTAAACATATCATCTACTTACATTCAACTTAACGATTATGAGAAAGCTTACAATACACTAAATAAAATTCCACAAAAACAATTGAACGACCCCCTCAAAAAAAATCTTAGGTTTGTCAAAAGAAAGCTTACGGAACAAGGTAAACTGCCTGAAAATTAATCAGGCTCTATTATTAAGTTTATGGAAAATTAATTGAATCATGTTTTTAACCCCCAATTAATAAAAATTTTTAAATAACTACTTATGGCCAAATCAATTCAAAAAAACTTATTTTCGCACCCTATTTCGAAAATGAAAACTTATGAACGAAAAACTTCAGGAACTCACAAATAAAATTTACCAGGAAGGCCTGGAAAAAGGAAAAAATAAAGCAGAGGAGATTGTTTTATCAGCAAAATCTGAAGCTGAACAAATTTTAATTTCAGCCGGGAAAGAAGCAATATTAATTAAAGAAAATGCTGCTAAAGAGGCTGAACTATTGAGGAAAAATACTGAATCTGAATTAAAAATGTCTTCAAAGCAGGCCTTTGCAGCAGTTAAGCAAAAAATTGCTGATATTTTGGTTGACGAAACTGTAAACGAATCTGCCGCCGATGCTTTCAAAGACCTTGAATTTGTGAAATCCTTAATGCTTAAAATGGCTGAAAATTGGGATAAAATTGAAACCGAAGGGAAGGATGTGATGTTTTTCCTGTCTGATAAAGAGCAAAAAGAACTCGAGTCATTTTTGAAAGCTAAAATTGTCACAAAAATTAAAGGTGGTTTGGAAATTGATTTTGAAGAAGGAATAAAAAGTGGTTTTAAAATAGGCCCAAAAGATGGAAGCTATAAGCTCAGTTTTACCGATAAAGATTTTAGCCATTTTTTCAAAACCTTCCTTCGTCCAAGAATCAGGAAATTCTTTATTGAAAGCTAAACATTATGCTACAATTGAAGAATAATTACCATTACCTCGTGGCAGGATTGCCGGATTTGCTTTTGGATGAAGGACGTCAGAAAGCTTCGGTTGCTGTTTTTAAGGCAGATTTTGAGCATAAGCTACATCCCAACGATTTTGCCCTGGTAAAATACCTGTTTTTAAAGTATGATAATGCCAACCTGCTAAATCTATTACTAAAAAATAATAAGTCTTTTGTAAATCACGGTAATTATTCCAAAGACTTTCTCGAAGAGCAAATCAAAGAGCCTGACCAAAGAATACTACCTTACCTAAATGGTTTTATTGTTCGGTTCAAGGCCGATGAGTGCGAATCAGCAGATACATCATGGGAAACCATACTGGAGGGAGCGTATTTTAACTTTTTATCAGGCATTAAAAACAGTTTTCTGAGAAACTGGTTTCAATTTAAATTGAACTTCCAAAATGTAACAACAGCATTAGCTTGCCACGATCATAAAATATCATCAGAAAATTATTTGATAGGAACAAATACTGTTACCGAAATTATTCTAAGAAGCAATGCCAACGATTTTGGGCTTCACCAGGAATTTCCTGAAATTGAAAAGATTTTACATGCCTGGCAGCACGACACAATTATTGAACGTGAGCAAGCCCTCGATCAATTTAAATGGGAATGGATTGATGATCAAATTTTCTTCCACTATTTTACAATCGAGCGTTTGTTAGGCTTTTTGTTGCAACTGGAGATGGTAGAAAGATGGATGAAACTGGACGAAAAAACCGGTCAGAAAATGTTCGATCTCTTGCTGAGAAACATGAATAAGGAATACGAATTACCGGAAGAATTTAATTTGCAGTACGTAAAACGAAAATAATTAATAACCAATGCTGATCCCGAAAGCTTTCAGCCATTTTCTATTCATTTTGTATTAAATATTGTAACACGCTGATTTACTTAAAAATATCATTTCAATCTATAAAATAAATTATGGCGGCATTATTTTACTTTGTGTCTCTGTGACTTCGTGGTCAAAATGTAAACCACAGAGACACAGAGCCACAAAGGTTCACAAAAAAACATCATCAACATTATTCACTGCCATTAATAATATTAGCAATTTGGGATTTAAAATTTTACAGATTAGTATTTTACAATTAAATCACTAAACTAATATAGCGTGAAAAATTACTGATAGCTATCGGGACACAAAGAAAAAAAATTAACAAATCTCACAGCCGATTGGCAAATTAGCCAATTAACTATTAACAAATTAACAAATAACAATTAACCAATAACGATTAACCAATAACTATTATCTATTAACCATTAACGAATAACTTTAAAATATGAAAAAGATTAAATCAGTATTATTAGGTCTTCTATTTTTATTTGTAACACTTTCGCAACAAGGTTGCATCGGGTCATTTCAATTGACCAATAATTTGTACAATTGGAACAAAACTGAAATTGGCGACAAGTGGGCCTCCGAACTGGTATTTGTGGCCTTTGTTATCATACCGGTTTACGCGGTTACAATTCTGGCTGATGGCATTGTATTGAATTCCATCGAATTTTGGACCGGTAGCAATCCAATGGCCATGAACAATGGTGAAAAGGAAACACAAATCGTTCAAAAAGGTGATGATACCTACAAATTAACTGCAGAAAAAAATACATTGCACATCGAGAAACTTACGGGTGAAAATAGTGGGGAAGAAGGTGAATTTACCTGGAATGAACAAAGCCAGAACTGGGTATTTGCCGGCAATGGACAAACCTTTGATCTAAAGGAGTAGTAAAATAATGGAGCTCATAATACAAACAATAAATTATCAAGCTCGTATTTCTATCTTCAAACATCTATCATCAAACCTCTAACATCTAACATCAAACCTCTATCATCAAACCTCTAAATTACATTACATGACAAAAGGAGTAGTAGCCGGAATAATCTCAAACCTCGTGATAGTTGAGGTTGATGGACCTGTTTCACAAAATGAAATTTGTTTTATCAAGCTTGGCGATACAAACCTGATGGCCGAGGTTATCAAGATTATGGGCATTAATGCCTATGTACAGGTTTTTGAGAGCACACGAAACCTGAAAATTGGAGCCACTGTCAATTTTGAAGGACACATGCTGGAAGCCACACTGGGACCCGGTATTTTGTCTAAAAACTTTGATGGCCTTCAAAACGATCTTGATAAAATGAAAGAAGTTTTCCTGAATAGGGGAGAATATACACCACCCTTAGAAGATGATAAACTCTGGGAATTTAAACCCCTTGCAAAACCCGGCGAATTGGTTCAGGCAGGCTCGTGGCTTGGCGAAGTAAAGGAAAATTGGATTCCACACAAAATCATGGTTCCTTTTAAATTTAAAGGAAAATTTACCGTAAAGGAAATTACGGCTGCAGGAAAATATACCATCAACCAACCCATTGCAACACTCGTAAATTCCGAAGGGAAGGAACAAGTTGTAACTATGGTTCAAAAATGGCCGGTAAAAGTTGCAATCCGTGCCTACAAAGAAAAACCGCGTCCTTTTAAAATGATGGAAACAGGGATTCGCTGCATCGACTCTTTGAATCCAATTGTTGAAGGTGGAACAGGCTTTACACCCGGGCCTTTCGGTACAGGTAAAACTGTTTTGCAACATGCGCTCTCAAAACATGCCGAGGCCGACATGATTATTGTTGCCGCCTGTGGTGAAAGAGCAAATGAGGTTGTGGAGATTTTTACAGAATTTCCGGAACTTGATGACCCGCGCACAGGCCGAAAGCTGATGGAACGTACAACTATTATTGCCAATACCTCGAACATGCCGGTTGCTGCCCGTGAAGCTTCTGTTTATACTGCCATGACCATTGCTGAGTATTACCGTTCGATGGGTTTGAAAATCCTGATGCTTGCCGATTCAACGTCAAGGTGGGCACAGGCACTTCGCGAAATGTCGAACCGTATGGAAGAACTTCCCGGGCAGGATGCCTATCCCATGGACCTGCCGGCCATCATTTCAAATTTCTATTCAAGGGCAGGTTATGTTTATCTCCCCAATGGTAAAACGGGCAGTATTACTTTTATCGGTGCAGTTTCGCCGGCAGGTGGTAACCTGAAAGAACCGGTAACAGAATCTACAAAAAAAGCCGCGCGTTGCTTTTACGCACTTTCACAACAACGAGCCGACAGCAAGCGCTATCCTGCGGTCGATCCCATCGAAAGCTATTCAAAATACCTGGAATATGATGAGTTTATCGAATACATCAACGAGAATATTTCAAAGGAATGGTTTGATCAAATCCAGTATATTAAAAACCTGTTGGTAAGAGGTAAAGAGGCTTACGAACAAATTAATATTTTGGGTGATGATGGTGTGCCGATTGAATACCATACCAGGTTCTGGAAATCTGAGATTTTTGATTTTGTAATCCTTCAACAGGATGCCTTTGATAAAATTGATTCTTCAACACCCATTGCTCGCCAGAAATATATGATGAATATAATTGTTAACATCATAAGAGGCGATTATGAATTTGAAAACTTTGAAGAGGTCGGTAGTTATTTCAGGAATTTAATCAACGTGCTTAAACAGATGAATTATTCGGTATTTGAGTCGAATGAATTTAAAAAATTTGAAGCTGAACTGGCCGAAATATTGAAACAACGCAAAGTAGCCGAGCCGGCTTAATATTGAGATATAAAAAGAAAGTTTATGGAAACTCAGGCATTTCAAAAAATATACACCAAAATTGATCAGATCACCAAAGCCACCTGTTCTCTTAAAGCAAAAGGAATAGGTTACGATGAGCTGGCATACATTGGCGACCGTTTGGCACAGGTTGTAAAAATTATTGGGGATAACGTTACTTTACAGGTTTTTGGTGGTACCGAAGGTATTCCAACCAACGCAGAAGTTACTTTTCTTGGTAAGGCTCCAACACTTAAAGTTGGTGACGACCTGGCAGGGAGATTTTTCAATGCCTATGGCGACCCCATCGATGGAGGCCCCAAAGTAGAAGGAAAAGAAATTGAAATTGGTGGCCCTTCGGTAAATCCTGTGCAACGCAAAAAACCGAGTAATATGATCTTTACCGGAATCGCCGGCATCGACATGAACAACTCGCTGGTTACAGGGCAGAAAATTCCGTTTTTCGCCGACCCCGATCAACCTTACAACGTGGTAATGGCTATGGTAGCTTTGCGTGCTAAAGCCGATAAAATTATCCTTGGCGGGATGGGATTAACCAACGATGATTATTTGTTTTACAAAAATGTATTCGATAATGCCGGAGCCCTCGATCGTATTATCAGCTTTGTGAATACTACCGATAATCCTCCCGTTGAGCGTTTGCTCATTCCTGATATGGCGCTTACGGCTGCCGAATATTTTGCTGTTGAGAAAAATGAAACCGTACTGGTGCTTCTTACTGATATGACCCTCTTTGCCGATGCCCTCGCCATTGTTTCAAACAGAATGGACCAGATTCCATCCAAAGACAGTATGCCCGGCTCGTTGTATAGCGATCTGGCCAGGATTTACGAAAAAGCTGTTCAGCTTCCCTCAGGCGGCTCCATAACTATTATTGCAGTAACAACCCTGTCGGGCGGCGATATTACCCATGCCATCCCCGATAACACGGGTTACATTACCGAAGGCCAGCTTTATTTGCGCCGCGATACTGATATTGCAAAAGTTATTGTTGATCCTTTCAGGAGTTTATCGCGACTGAAACAAAACGTAATTGGGAAAGATACACGTGGTGACCATGGCCAGGTGATGAATGCCGCCATTAAACTATACGCCGAAGCTGCCAATGCCAAAACCAAACTCGAAAATGGTTTTGACCTTACTGATTTTGATGAGCGATCGATAAACTTTGCCAAAGAATACTCAAACGACTTACTTGCCATTGATGTTAATCTTGGTGCCGATGAGATGTTGGACAAGACCTGGCATCTGTTTGCGAAGTTTTTTACAGCCCAGGAGGTAGGTATTAAAAAAGAATTTGTAGATAAATACTGGCCTGAGAAAAGTTAGTTTTAACAGCGAAAAAATCAACTTATGGCAATTAAATTTCACTATAATAAAACCTCACTACAAGACCTCAATAAGCAGTTGAAGGTAAGGCAGAATGCTTTGCCCACACTCAAAAATAAAGAGTCGGCTTTGCGTATTGAAGTAAAAAAAGCCAAAAATGAAGCTGAGCGTCTCAACAAAGAGTTAGAAAATAAAAAGAAGGAAAACGCCGGCCTGTTACGATTATGGAGCGAGTTTAATCCCGAATTAATTGCAGTTAAAGATGTTAAGCTTGGAGTTAAAAAAATTGCAGGTGTTAAAACCCCGATATTGGAAAATGTAGAATTTGAAGTTAAAAAATTTAACATTTTTAATAGTCCAACCTGGTTTTTGGATGGTATTGATTTATTAAAAAAATTGGCAAGTATCGGACTTGAAAGGGATGTCTTTGTAAGGAAAAATGAATTGTTGGATTTTGCCCGAAAAAAAACAACACAAAAAGTAAATCTTTACGAAAAAGTACAGATTCCGGGCTATGAGGAAGCCATTATGAAAATAAAGCGATTTATGGAAGATGAAGAAAATCTCTCCAAAGCAGCTCAGAAAATTGTTAAAGAACGCATAGAACAAAAAGAAGCGGAGGCAGCAGCATGATACTTCCAATGAAAAAATATTCGATGCTCATCTATCATAAAGCCTTTCATGGCTTTTTGAAGGATTTACAAAAAATTGGAGTTGTGGATGTTGTTGACAGAGGTATAGCGCCTGATGAAGACACCAACTGTGAAATTCAACGTGTGCAGCAATTCAACAGGGTGATTAAAATCCTTGAATCGAAAGTAGAGAAAGAATCTCCTGAAGTAACTGATCTGATGCCGGGTAAAATCCTGAAAATTGTTTTGCAAAAACAAACCGGGATTGATGATCAGATACAAAAGATCACCTTGCTCGAAAAGCATCTTAAAGTTGTAAAACCCTGGGGGAATTTTGAACCAGAATTATTTGGCAAGCTGAAGGATGAAGGTCTTATTATAAAATTTTACTCAGTTTCCCAGCGAAAATTTAAGGAAGAATGGCTATCAGATTTTAACCTTGAAATTATCAGCCATGCCGAAGGGCAAACATTTTTTGTGATTGTGAAGCAAAGTGATGAGAAAATAGATATTGATGCAGAAGAGGTAAGAGCCCCCGAAAGACCTGCCGTGGATATCCAAAAAGAAATTGAGGATTATAAAACTCACATAGAATCTGCAAACAATTTTTTAAGCGAACATGCACAAGCGTATTTGCCAAAAGTTATTCAGACTCGCGGCGAAACTGAAAACAGGATTTCATTTGATAATGTTTTGAAAAATGCAAATAGTGAATCCGAAGACAAACTCAAAATAATTGAGGGCTGGGTGCCAAAGTCAAAAAAGGAAGAGGTGGAAGCTTTTTTAGCTGAAAAAGGAATTTTCTACCTTGCTGATGATCCTGTAAAAAATGAAAAAGTACCCATTTTGCTCAACAACGGAAAATTCAGCAAGCTGTTCGAACCCATCGGAAATTTATACTCTTTACCAAAATATGGCGAGTTGGACTTAATTCCTTTCTTCGCACCATTTTTCATGTTGTTTTTTGGATTTTGTCTTGGCGATGCAGGCTATGGACTACTTTTTCTAATTGGAGCTACCATCTTAAAACCTAAGATGAAACCTGAGATGAAAAAAATACTCACCCTCATGCAATGGCTGGGTGGGTCAACAATAATTTTTGGTGCGGTAACCGGAACATTTTTCGGGATGAATTTAATCGAAATGACCGATGCCGGAAAGATTAGCTGGTTGGTTGAAGCACGGAAGTACATGCTCGATTCTTCCAAGATGTTCTACTTTGCCTTGATTTTAGGCGGGATACAAATTATTTACGGTATGTTTATCAAGGCCGTCAACCATGCCCGGCAATATGGATTCAAATATGCACTTTCTACCATTGGCTGGATAATTTTGATTTTGGGAAATATCATCATTTATGCTTTGGGTAGTGCTGTTAACAAAGAGGTGATTACAATATTATACTATGTTTTATTTGGAATCAGTGGGGTTTTAATCCTTTTGATGAACAACCCCGATAAAAATATTTTTGTGAATTTTGGCGGTGGCCTTTGGGAAGTATATTCTATTGTTACTGGTGTAATGGGCGATTTGCTTTCGTACATACGTCTGTTTGCATTGGGAGTTTCAAGTGCAATACTTGGTTATGTATTTAATGATCTTGCAATGCAGATGAGTGGAGATGTTCCGGTATTAAGCCAGCTGATATTCCTTCTAATACTCTTGATTGGTCACGGATTGAATATTTTCATGGCAACATTGGGTGCTTTTGTGCATCCAATGCGTCTCACATTTGTAGAATTTTATAAAAACGCAGGCTTCCAGGGTGGGGGCAAAGCTTACAATCCCTTTAGGCATAAAGAAGTAAATTAAAATGATTGAAATAAAAGAATGACAGAATGAATGAAACAATTGAATGTGGAGCGAAGCGACATCCTCGCATTTGCGGGATTGAGCGTAGCAGCCTGCCCCGTTTTTTCGGGGAAATTCCGCCCTTGCGGGAACTGAATGATTGAAAATAAAACGATAGAATTTTTTGCAGAGATGCCCTCCCGAAAGCTTTTGGGATGGACATCTCTACAGCAACTTCCGTTAAATAACGAATAACGATTAACGAATGCCGAAAAAACAGGAATCTGTGATTTCATATTTTTTCGAGCATCCCTGCCTCGCCTTAATAAAAGCCTACGCTGGCGGCAAGGCGGGCTCGAAAAGTTACGAAAATTGTCTGAAGGACTCCTTTGGAGAAAATTTTCTACTTTTCGGAATAACGAATAACTAAATAACAAATAATATCACCAAATTAAAGGAGAAACTATTATGGCATTAGCATTAATTTTAACTTATGTGGGCATTGCAATAATGATTGCTTTGTCGGGAATTGGGAGTGCGTATGGTGTGGCAATGGGCGGAAATGCAGCCATTGGCGCCTTAAAGAAAAATGATGAAGCTTTTGGAAACTATATGCTTCTGAGTGCTTTACCCGGAACACAGGGATTGTATGGGTTTGCTGGCTTTTTCGTGATAAACAGTCTAACGCTTGCAGATGGAACTCCATTGATTAACCCGGATATGACCATACTGCAGGGAGCTGCCATTTTTGGTGCAGGTCTTGCCCTGGGATTGGTTGCCATGTTATCGGCATTTAGGCAGGGCAGCATTTGTGCCAATGGTATTGCAGGCATTGGTTCCGGTTACGATGTTTTCGGAAAAACAATGATTCTTGCAGTATTTCCCGAGCTTTATGCTATTGTAGCCTTTGCTGCAACCTTCCTTATTGCTCAGGGCTTAGTATAGGAAATTGTATTTATCGTTTTAATAGTGGGATAATCCTATTTTTTAGGACTGTCCCATTTTTGCATAGTGGCATTTATTAGCCATAGCTTCTTACATTATGAAACTTTCGTTTTGTAAGGGCTGTTATGTGATGAATGACAATAAAAAAAGGTAAGGAGAGCAATCCCCTTACCTTTTCAATTAGAAAAAATATCTGTTTTTTTTAAAATTATTCGATAATCAGCTTTTCAATTGAGGAAGCTTTATCTGATGTAACTCTTACAAAGTAAACTCCTGCCGGTAAATTTTCGATACTTATCGGATGCCCGGCATCCACTTCATCAATCACAAGAACTTGTTGACCTGCCTGATTCAGGATTTCACACTTTGAAATGTTACTTCCTGAAACATAAACCTGATTGTTTGCAGGGTTTGGGTAAATTCCTGACATTACATTTTCGGAATCTTCAATTCCGGTAATATTTTGAGTGGCAGCTTCAAGATAAAAAGTGTAATTGGTGTTCATTCCGGCTATTATCACAATATTATTTGCTGTAGCTTGCTGATAGCCTTCGGCGGTGCAATCGAGGGTATATGTGCCCGGAGAAAGAAGTATATGGTAATGAGCGCCAAAAGGTGTTGCGTCAGTTACCACACCATCGTCAAGGTTGGTGGCAGTAATTTCAGCCTCATCAATAGCGATGTTTGTCAGGGCATCCCGAACAAATCCCTGCACTTTTCCTGGCAGGGCTTCACCATATTTATAAACACTATATCCGCGGGTTCCTGCAAAAATTTCATCATCAGAACTCCCATACGCCAAATCCCATACTGCAATATTGCCCATGCCCTGGCTAAACGATTCCCACGTTTGGCCTTCATCGGCACTATGAAAAACACCATTGTTCCCACCGGCATAAACATCACTTCCCTGCGTTCCAAGTACGCACCATGTTAAACCACTTAGGTTTGGGCATTGACTAAAGGCCTCACCATCCATCGATTTGTAAACTCCCTGATCGGTAGATAAGTAAACCATCTGATTTAGTTTATTGTCAGCAAGGCGGATGGATAAGTCGGTAAAATATGACACCCCGGAAATACCTGAACACGGGGCAAAGTTTGAGCCCAAATCGTCAGAGTAGTAGCAATTGGTAGCGAGTTGCTCATAGGTAAGCATAACCCGTTGGTCACCGGATGGGTTGGCGCATAAATTAAACCGGGGGTAAAAGGCAAAAGGAAGCCCTGCAGGCGTAATCCATGTAGAACCCCCGTCGGTGGTGTATTTTATGGGGCCGATTGATCCTCCAATCCACATAATATCCGGATCAGACCAATGTATCATTGCACCGGTGTAATAGGTGGTTTCCTGATTTAGAATCATCCAATTTTCACCAAAATCATCACTATAATACACGCCATTGTTGGTGGCCACCATCCTACGATCAACCTGCCAATCTTCGCTATTGGTTGGTGCAAATGAATATGCCCACCAGCCCTGAAGTCCATTGGATTTGTTTTGCCAGGTTTCACCCTTATCGGTCGAAAGCCAAATACCGCTTCCTTCTGATCCGGCCCAAAGTTCGTTACGATCAGCATAATAAACAGTACAATGTACATAGGCATTGTTCATACCATCCACACTTAATACATAAGCACTTTCGTTTCCTAAAACAACCGAACCCCAGCTACCAAAAAGAGCCCCGACATCGGATGCTCCAATTGCCTGCCATGTTCTTTCACCAATATTTTCGTTTGCCACTGTCCAACTATCGCCACCGTTAGCGCTTTCTAAAATATCTCCACCATAAACGGCAGAATAGAAAGTTCCGTTGTACTTTACAATTCCACGGGCAAAATTGCTGGTAGCCTGTGTCTGCACCCAACTGGAACCGCCATCGGTTGATTTATATATTCCGAACTCCGCACCAAGTAAGAGGAAATCTCCATCAGTTGGGTCTGCATAAATACCATAGCATTGTCCTGATCCTGCCGGGTTAATGGCCAACCAATCAGCACCGTTGGTACTGGTAAAGAGTCCTGAGCCACTGCTTCCCGATACAGCAACATACATTTTTTCCGGGTTATCCGCCGATACCGCAAAGTCTTTCATATAACCCTGGGTTAAGTTGGTGATGTTCCAGTTTACACCTCCATCGCTCGAATAATGTAAACCCTGGTTTGAAGCAATTCCGGCAACCATTAATTCGGTATTGGAAGTTTGCAGGCCAAAGCCAATAATGGTAGTACCGGGATAAGCAATTTGCAGCCAGGTAGCACCCCCATCATTCGATTGGTAGATTCCGTACTTGCCGCCGGCGTAAAAAGTACCACTTTGGGTGGGGTGTGCAAAGGCACAATAAATAATTTTGTTGTTGATATCAGAGCCATTCCAGTTTTGTCCGCCATCTTCTGAATACCATATTCCGCCATTTCCGGCTGTTGAATGTCCACAGGCAGCAACCACGTTCATGCCATTCGACTTGTCGGTTGCAAACCCCCGGAGATTTCCACCCCATGGGCCTTTCGACATCCACTCTGATCTTTCCAAAGCCTGTCCCTGAACAAGTACATCAGCCTGAGTGTGCAAACCCTCTGTAATCATTGCCCCAGGGGGAATAATATCCCCGTTTACATCCAGACTACTTAAACTTTGTGCTGTAGTAAAACCAATCAGCACAATCATTGAAATGAATACTGTGTAAAATCTTTTCATAAAAATTTATTTTAGTGAATATTTATTTTAGATTTCGATCAAATAATATTGAAATAATCCGATCACGGTGTAAAAATACTGAAATCAATGCAGGGATGCAAAATAGATTGTTCGTCTGGATAATTATTTTAGGTACTACTAATGATAACTTTTTATAAAACCTTGAAAAACTAACTGTTAAATAGGGTCTGCTGAGAAAGACCTAATCTACTGGAGTATTAACAGTTAGTCCATAATATTTGATTCCTTGTGCAAGGGTTAGGAAGAAATTTGTTCAAAAACCTTGCACCAAATATTTCGGTGCGCTGCACCTTTATCCCCATCATCGGATAAAACTCTACAAAGATTACCGGTACTCCGCACCTGAAGGATAAGCCACAGAGTGGCGATAATCTTTGTAGAAACATTAATTAGAATTGATACGGGAGGTGCAGCGCACCGAAATATTATTATTCTGAGTTTTTCAGCAAGCCCTAAATGGACTCCTGCCTTGCTCGCCTCACTGCGAAGCGGGTCTCAGTCCCCGAAAAAACGGGGCAGGCTGAAGGTCCTTACAAATGACAAGTTTTTGTAACACGTTGATTACCTGACTCGCGGCAAGGAGGGAAAATGATATAATAGATTTCTCAGTCGCTTCGCTCCTTCGAAAAGACAGGGCTGTAATGTGGTTGGGGGGAGAGGAACATCGGGCGCTCCGCGCCCGATGTTCCTCTCCCCATTCAACTCTGAGTAAAGCCCTGTCTTTTCGACCGCAGGGAGAAATCTGTTCTTTATGTACATTGATTTGTATCCATAAAAATGGTAGTAGAACCTTTTTTAAAAAACATCACCTACTAAAAATCTGTTATGTCAATTTTCTGAAGGCCTTACCAATGTTCTCTGTAATATCGCCGGCAATCATGGCTTGTTGTGATTTTTTCTTTGCAGCAATATCTCCGGCCATCCCGTGAAGGTAAACACCAAGAATACAGGCTTCCTGCGGGTGGTAGCCTTGAGCAAGCAGACCCAAAATTATTCCTGTCAAAACATCGCCACTGCCCCCGGTTGCCATACCGGGATTTCCTGTGGAATTAAAAAAACACAATCCATCAGGTGTGGAGATGCAGGTATGCGCTCCTTTTAAAACTACATAAACCTTGTGTTTAATCGAAAATTCCCGTTGCATTTGATTTCGTTCAAAATGATTTGAAGATTTTCCTGCTAATCTTTCAAATTCTTTGGGGTGTGGTGTAAAAATGCTTCCTGCCGTGATGAATGATATCCATGTTTTATTCTCACCCAAAATATTAATGGAATCGGCATCGAAGAGGATTGGAGCATTTACATTTTGGATGAGCAATTTTAAAGCATCTTGAGAAGCCCTCTCTGTTCCAAGTCCCGGGCCAACTGCAATGGCATTATAAAGTCCAGGATCAGGTGGTTTGCTGAACACTTTTTCATTTTCATCAATACTTACCATGCACTCAGGGACGGCAGTTTGGATAATCGGATAGCCGGTTTGAGGAACATGCGCAGAAACCAGGCCAGCGCCGGAACGAAGCGCTGCTTTCGCCACCATGACTGCGGCTCCCATTTTACCGTAGCTACCGGCAATTAAAAGCGCATGGCCAAAGGTGCCTTTATGATCAAATTTATTTCTTGGTTTCAGTAGCTGAACAGCATCCTGTCTTTTTACAAAAAAATTCTCAACCTTTACCTGGTCAGTAAAATCTTCCATTAAGCCAATGGGCAAAATAGTCCACTCGCCAGCATATTTATCATTTTCGGGAAACAGGAATGCGTATTTTGGAAATTGAAACGAAAGTGTATAGTCAGCTTCAATTATTGCTCCTCCTTTATCAGTTGAATTTTCATCACTAAACAAACCAGAGGGCGTATCAATAGCAATGGTAATTGCTCCGCTTGCATTGATGTGATTTATCAAATTGCCAACAAATCCTGTAACGGGTCGGCTAAGCCCCGAACCAAAAATGGCATCAATAACTATCTCATCATCTGAAATTTCAGGAAGTGTATCACCATCCCGAATTTCTGTCAGGCTTACAATGTTGATTTCATTAAGTCTATTTAAGTTGAGATCAAAATCATCGGAACCTTTTTCTGTAAATCTTACGATGATTACATCAACATCGTAGTTCTTTTTAGCGAGTAATCGAGTAATTACCAAACTATCACCACCGTTGTTTCCTGGACCGCAGAACACTTTAAACCTATGGGTTTTATCCAGATGCTTTTTTATCCATTGGTAGCATTGGTTTGCAGCGCGTTCCATTAAATCGATTGATTTTATGGGTTCATTTTTAATTGTGAAGGCATCAGCTTCACGGATTTTTTCGACAGGTAGAATTTTCATAATCTAAAAATGTTTTATTCCACACCAGGGTATATCGGGTCAGGAATGGTTTCGTAAATTTTACCATCTATTCCATATTCAGGCAAATACCAATCAAAGGGGTCATAATTAGTGACCCATCCATCGAAGGCCGGATAATATGCTTCTCTCATATCCATTATTTCAATCGGATATCTAAACAGGTCATTGTTACTTTCATCGAAGTAAACGTTGATAGCCCAAGGATAGCCTTCAGTGGTCATGTATGTATAGAAGCCAAACATATTAGATGCCTTAAAGTTATTTGGGTCAAAGGCAAACGGGTCTGATGCATCGTCATGCGTACCGGCTATTGAGGGGTTGGCAAGGGAGGTTGGTAAATACCATGGCAGATGAACCTCACGGCCTCTTTCCATATCCGAGATTATAAATGGATTGTTAAGCGGCAGATCCACTTCCCACCAATCTTCGGCCGGCGTATTAAAAATAATTTGGACTTGAAATTCTATTGAAGGATAAAATTCTTGTTCTGGAAAAGTATTGAGAAAATTCATTTTCTCTTTGATATTTGGAATTAACATGTAAGAAGGATATTCGGTAGCCTCTGGCTGAATTGCAATTCCATTTACAGTTACTGAGGCTATATCAGCATAGGGCTCACCTTCATAGACCCATGAATGTTTAAAGGACATTCCAAAGCCATTATTGTAGGCAGCACCGCTGGCTCTAAGATACAGTAACATATCAATTTGTGTTACTTTGAAGTCATCATTAAAAGTAGCCTTTGCATTGTAATCTATTACTACATCATTAAAATCATAGTCACCCTCGTTTGGCCAAAGGTCTTCAAATCCGATAGTGCCATATACATCCTCAGCAGGATAATATTGATAAGTGTTTGCATTTTCAGATTTAAATGAAGGATTATTAACTATAATTGTATGTTTAGCAATATATGCATTGGTTTGCTGATTTCCAATGTTTAAGCTTGTGTTTTCAAAAGTAACTGTTGAGGGCTCCTGATTGGGAATGATAACTACAAAAAATGTACGCTTACTTGCAACCTTATATTTTCTGTTGAAGATGCCATTTTCGTTTGAAGCGCCATCCATAAATTTTATTCCATTAGGATATTCGCTGTAAACTTCAAACGATGTTACGACCGGGTTCTGGTTGGCATCAACAAATTCCAGATCGATTAATAGATACTCGGCTGTGCTCCAGGTAAAGTTTTCCGGAACCACAAGATCAGAAAACTTTTTAGAATCAGGATCCGGAATAGGATCAATTGTGTTTTCTATATCTTTTTTACAGGAAAAAGAAACTATGGCAATCATTGCCATCATTAAAACTGTTGAGACTACTTTCATTCTTTTCATTACTAGTGGTTTTTAAATTTATTCACGAAACTACATTAAAACATTAAAATAATCATAATTGAATTTAGTAATTGTTACAGATTATTTCGTAAGTGTGGTTTTTTTGTGTTATATCGAAAAACCTGCATTTGATAAAATAGTATTGAAACTATTTTTTAGATGAAGCCAGAGAATATTTTGGCAGATCAAAAAGCATTTTTGCTTGAAAAATTCCTCATAAAACAAAATGCCGGCCTGGATGTGTATTCCTGGCCGGCATTTTAATTAGCATAATTATTTTAGTTTACCTGTCAATAGAAAATTTTTCATGCTTTGGAAATGTTCCTGGATCGTCTTTAATTTCCTTCATTAGTACTTCCACTGCTTTCATGAGTTGATTATCATACCCTTCAGCCATTTTTTTGGAATCCACATCTATGATGATATCAGGTGTTATGCCTTCGTTTTCGACTACCCATTCACCTTTGGCATTGTAAATCCTATAGTCGGGAGCAGTAAGTCCGCCGCCATCAATCAATTCGATAAACATCGATACACCAACCAAGCCACCCCAGGTTCTTGTACCAATGATTGGCCCCATGTTGTTGAAACGAAATTCATAAGGCAGTTCATCGCCACCTGATCCGGCATAGCGATTTGTTAAGCAGGCCATTTTTGCATCAACGGCCAGTGCCGGAATCATTTGATCCTCCGAATTTCGACGAGTCCAATAACCGTGGGGTTTTTTAAGCAGCCTTTGCAGGAAAATCTCAGGATCGAGGCCGCCACCATTGAACCGGCCATCAACAATAAATCCTTCTTTTTTGGTTTGTGAATAGAAATACCTTGGGAAATCAGTGGCCGATCCATTATAGGTATCAGGAAGATAAACATATCCAATTTTCCCATCTGAAGCTTTCTCAACAGTTTTGCGATTCCATTCCAGCCAATCGATATAGCGCATTAAGCTTTCGCTGCGGGTTGGTTCAACCACTACATCTCTGACACCATCAATTGATGGGGAACTGTTGACCGTAAGAGTAATTTGTTTACCAACCAAATCAACAAAATAACTGTAGAAATTTTTATCACTTGTTACTTCAATACCATTTACTTTTAAGATGTAATCACCTTCGTTTACATTAACACCCGGTTTTGCCAGTGGGGGATACACCTTACGAGACCAGTCCGATTCGGTAAAGATTTTGGAAATCCGGTAGCGATTGTTTTCCGTATTAAAATTAATGCCCAACATCCCAACATTCACACGGTCGGCATCGCGCTGATTATCTCCACCATAAATGTAGGTGTGCGATGTATTTAATTCGCCTATCAATTCACCAATAATATAACGCACATCCTGCCTGCAGGCAGTGCGATCGATCAGCTTACCATATTTAATTTTCATCATATCCCAATCCTGCCCATGCATGCCCGGCTCGTAATAATAGTCGCGTTCCATGCGCCAGGCTTCATCAAATATTTGTTTCCATTCAGCTTTGGGTTCAAACCAAAAACTTAAACCGGAAAGATTGAGCGCTGAAGCACTTTCGGCAGGACTGCCGGCTTTTACAATAGAAATATTGCTGCCCTTTTTCCAGATCAAATGACTGCCTTTTGATGAAAGTTTATAGTCGTTAATACCGGAAATCACTTCTGATTCTTTCTCGCTGTCAAAATCATAAGCATACAAATTCATTTCATCAACAGCACGATATTCAAATTTATTGAAATCCCCTTTTTCGGCATTCAAATAATAAAGTGTGGATTCGTTAACAGCCAAGTTGCGATAATTTCCTTTTTTTAGAGGCAAGGATTCAACTCGTGTTGAAATGCCTTCAAAATCTATTTTAACAACAGTATTTTTTTTCATTTCCTTTTCAACAGGATCTACTTCATCATTTTTGAAGGGTAGGATAGAAGGACCATCAGTTTTAAGTGTGATGGCAAAAATACCGGCCACATCTTTGTAAACCATTTCCCACTCGATGTCGCAGTAAGTTGGGCTGAAAATACGATCGGAAATAAAAATAATATGCTCACCATCCTGGGTGAAAACCGGGTTAAAATCGTGAAACAAGCCATTGCTTAATTCTTGGATTTTTTTATCATCCAAACCATAAACATAGAGTTGATACATGAAATCCTTGTTCATTTTCGAATACACGATCCAACGGCTGTCGGGCGACCAGTAGTAATCGTTGATGGGTTTTTTGGTGAGCGATACATCCACATTTTCAAAATCTGCCTTATCAACTTTCGTGATTTTTTTGGAGGCTACATCCAAAATGTAAAGCGTGAGGGTTTGATCGGTAAATGCAATCTTTTTACTGTCGGGCGACCAACGCAGGGTGTGCCTGAACCCATCTTTAAAATTTGTCATTTTTACGGCTTCGGCGTTCCCTTTGGTATCAGAGATATAAATTTGATATTCGCCTGATTTGTCGGAGAGATAGGCAATATTTTTCCCATCGGGCGACCAAACTGCAAACCTGTCGTTAGCGCCACTGTTTTTTGAAATATTGTAGCTTGGTCCGTTTTCGTGAGGAACTGAAAATACTTCGCCACGGGCAACGATTACAGCCCTTTCACCTCCCGGAGATACATCAAAACCATTAATTTCTTTAGCTACTTTTTTCGTGTATGGCCTGGCTTCTTCCAAATCTACTTTGATCTCAACCGGGATTCTTGCAGTTTTCCCGCTTGCAATGTCTAATTTCCAAATATCGCCGCCCTGTTCATAAACAATGGATTTATCATCATTGCCAGGGTAGCGGGCATCCCATTTGGTGTGATTGGTAATTTTTTCGATTTGAGCGCTTTTGTTGTCGTAGGCAAAAATATTGAGGACACGGTCGCGGTCGGAAGTGAAATAAATTTTGTCACCAATCCACATTGGAATCCGGTCGGTTCCTGTGAAATTAGAGATGTTTGTTTCGGTATTCGTTTTAAAATCATAGATGTAAACCTCCTGAGCTAAGCCCCCAACATAGCGTTTCCAGGTACGATTTTCGCGAGAGACTTTGTTGTAGGCAATTTTAGAAGCATCCGGCGAAAAACTGCCCTGAGCAGCATCGTACATAATAAGCTCTTCAATGTTTGTCCCCTCAGGTGAAATAAGGAAAAGCTTGGTGTAGCGTGTCGTACTATTTCTTCTGGATGAAAAAATGATTTTGTTTTCTAAAGGATGCCAACCTACCACATTATCATATCCAGGATGGTAGGTTACCCGTGTGATGTTCCCACCATCGGCATTCATAACATAAACATCAGGGTTTCCATCATATTCACCGGTAAAAGCAATCATTTTACCATCGTTCGAAAATTGTGGATTTCGTTCCTGCCCATCGTGAAATGTCAATCTTTGGGCTGTTCCACCATCTGCGGGGGCTTTCCAGAGGTCTCCTCCTGCAACGAAAACAATTGTATTTCCGAAGATATCCGGATTATGAAGCAATGGGGTTTGCGCTTTTGCTGTAAAAGCCGTTGATAAAGCAAGGATGATGACCATGCTAAATGTAATAAACGTTTTTTGAAGTTTGTTTTTGTGGTTCATTTTGAAATTTGTTTTGATGATTAATAGTATATGAATGAATAGTCTAAATATCTATCAATTAACAAAGATAAATGAATTGGATGTATGAGTGGTTGTTTGAATTAGCTGGTCAGGAAATTGTTTGTGATTGTAATCCTTATATTCACCAGGAAATGTCAGTCATCCGATGAATACTGTCTAAGCATTTGGTATTTCGGGTCGGGCAACAGAAAAACTGTTAGGAGTAATTCATCGGATGACTTGCGCTTAGTCAGGGTTTCACTATAAGTGAAGCCCTGACTTCCTGACCCCCTGAATGGAAAGTCATCCGATGAATACTGTCTAAGCAATTGGTATTTCGGGCCGGGCAACAGAAAAACTGTTAGGAGTAATTCATCGGATGACTTGCGCTTAGTCAGGGTTTCACTATAAGTGAAGCCCTGACTTCCTGACCCCCTGAATGGAAAGTCATCCGATGAATACTGTCTGAGCAATTGGTATTTCGGGCCGGGCAACAGAAAAACTGTTAGGAGTAATTCATCGGATGACTTGCGCTTAGTCAGGGTTTCACTATAAGTGAAGCCCTGACTTTCCCATTAATTAAGTATCTTTGTAATAGCTAATATTTTATTTATTAATACATAAAAATACATTTAACAACTAATATAATGGCTGATAATGATTTTTTATTGGATGCTTTTAATCCTGCTGCCTTAGCTAAAGGAATTGCACAGCGAATGCGTGAACGAAGACTTGAATTGAATCTGACCCAAAAAGGCTTATCTGCAATGGCTGGTGTAAGCCTTGGCACACTCAAGCGTTTTGAGAATAACCATGAGATTTCCTTAAAACATCTTTTGATGATTGCCGTAGTTTTGGATGTTACTGAAGAATTTGGCAAATTATTTACCACGAAACAATACCAAAGTATTGATGAAATGTTAAATGCAACAAAATCCAAAAAAAGACAAAGAGGTAAGCGAAATGTTTAAACAAACAGTAAATATAGAAGTTTTTATTGCCGATCGGTTTGTTGGGAAACTGGCACTCACGCCAGAACGATGCTGTGTTTTTGAATATGGATCAGAATGGTTAAATACGGGATTTTCAATCTCACCTTTTTATTTACCACTCAAGCCGGGAGTTTTTACTGCCAGAAATGATCCATTCGATGGCCTTTTTGGGGTTTTTAATGATAGCCTCCCTGACGGATGGGGCAGGTTAATTACAGACAGATGGTTAAAGGAAAAAGGATACGATCCTGCTGAACTCACTGTAATCGACAGGTTAAGTCTTGTAGGAAACAGTGGAATGGGGGCATTAATATACAGGCCAATTCAGAATCATCAATCTGAAAATATCATTCGCAGTCTTGATTATTATGCCAATGAAGTTGAAAAGATTTTGCGTGTTGAGCCAAGCAATTCGATAGATGAACTTGTGAATATTGCCGGATCGTCCGGTGGTGCCCGGCCAAAAATATTAATTCAAATTGAAGGTGTTGAATGGCTGGTGAAATTTAGGGCTTCCAATGATCCCGAAGAGGTGGGGAGGGTTGAATACGAGCATTCTATTTTGGCAGAGAAATGTGGTATTGAAATGCCTGAAACCAGATTGTTTGAAGGGAAATACTTTGGAACCCGCCGATTTGACCGCGTAGGGCTTGAGCGTATTCATACACATTCAGCCGCCGGTTTGCTGTATGCAAGCCACCGTTTGCCCTCATTGGATTATTCAGCACTTTTGCAGGCAACAATGGCTTTAACCCGCGACATGAGGGAAGTGGAGAAGTTATTTCGTCAAATGGTTTTTAATGTACTGATCGGGAACAAAGATGATCATTCAAAAAATTTCTCATTTATTTACCAAAATAACCTGTGGAAGCTCTCACCAGCTTACGATCTTTTACCTTCGGATGGCTTCAACAACATGCATACAACCACGGTTAACGGAAAAGGCAAACCCACAATTGATGATTGTCTGGAAGTTGCCAGGTTTACATCCTTACCTATCAAGAATGCTAAGCGAATTATTGAAGAGGTGTTGGGAGGAATCAATGGATAGTTGAGAATGAGCTACGGTTACCATATCCGTATTAGCATGATTTAGTCAGGGTTTCACTATAAGTGAAGCCCTGACTTCCTGACCCCCTGAATGGAAAGTCATCCGATGAATACTGTCTAAGCAATTGGTATTTCGAGCCGGGAAAAAGAAAAACTGTCAGGGGTAATTCATCGGATGACTACTCGTGCCAAGGGCGATGGAAAGTTACACCCAGACGAGCATTTGACTTTCCAATCCCAAAGTTTCGGGATGGAAACGTCAATGAAACCATTAATAAATCTAAAATCATCTACTCCAACCCATACCCCGTTTTCTTCCCCTTTTCTATTGCAGGCACACCTTCCTTCATCCAAACTGGCTCCGGTGCGCCTTTGAGGTAGAAATCAAAAAACTGATACATCCTGATGTCCAGATCCATGCGGTTGGGCCATTTTGTGAGGTTGTGCTCTTCATCGTTGTAGGTAAGCATCCAGGCAGGTTTTTGGAGGCGGCGCATGGCCGAAAACATCTCAATGCCTTGATACCACGGTACGGCACCATCATTATCATTATGCATAATTAAAAGCGGGGTTTCGATTTTATCTGCAAAAAATACCGGGGAATTTTCGATGTAGAGCAATGGCTTTTCCCATAGCGTTCCACCGATGCGGCTTTGTGTTTTTTCGTATTGGAACATCCTGCTCATGCCACTGCCCCAGCGAATGCCGCCATAAGCGCTGGTCATATTGCTAACCGGTGCTCCGGCCATGGCTGCTGCATAAAGGTTTGTTTGGGTTACCAAATAGGCTACCTGGTATCCGCCCCAGCTTTGTCCTTGAATGCCCATTTTATCTTTATCGATAAATTTAAATTGGTCGGTCATGGCCAGGGTTCCACTAACCACTGCTCTTAAAGCGCTTTGGCCGGGATAACCAGTGAGGTAGGGGATGTCGGGAACGAAAACCACATAATCATTACTCACACAATACGATGGGTTGATAATTGATCGGCTTGGCGACAAATGCCTGAAGCGGTGTAAACCATCTGAGTTGCGTTCGTAAAAATAAACAAGCATCGGATACTTTTTACCAGGATCAAGATTTTCAGGTGTATAGAGAAGCCCATCCAGTTTATCACCGTCCGATGAAGTCCAGCTTACAAGTTGTACATCTCCCCATAAAAATTTACCGCGTTGCCGGTCAAGATGGGTAATTTGTAGAGGAGCATCAAAATCCTTGTTGCTCCAATACATATCAGGATATTGCTCAAAAGCTTCTTTGGTCCATATAACTTTGCTGGTTTTTTTTGCCTTTTTTAATCCCGAAAAACTGTAATTATCCATAATCAGCTTTTGAGGATTGGCTTTAACTTTATAGTTTGTTTTATAAAACCCACTTTGTTTGTTTTTGAAATTGAAGGCTGATAATATCATCTCTTTTTCTACCCAGCTCGATTCGCGATCCATTTTTTCATAACGGAAACGTATTTCATTTTCACGGCCATAACCAGTGGTAATCCTGAAAGCCTTTTCCTTTCCTGCAGGGTCGAATTTCCAGATGTCGTATTTATCATAAACCAGGATATATTCATCTTTTTCCGTCCAACCGGCAATACCGTAGCTTCCGGGAAGTTGGGGCATGTCGTTCAATTCGTAATAAAAATTGAAGGGTAGATTTTTTGTTAAGGATAATGTTTCGCCGCCATTTACATCTTGCACATACCATGACGAATCGGTGCATAAGTACCAAAGGATGTACTTTCCGGTAGGGGAGAGGCTTGCAGAGGATTGTTGCTTGCTTAATAATTTTGTTGTTTTTCCGGTGGAAATATCAATCGAATAATAATCTCTATAGCCATCGTCCCAGGAAAGGAGCTGTTGCCAGGGTTTATCGGTGGAACCCAAAACAATTTTTGAATTTCCGTGATTGTACGTTCGGATGTCGGGGATTTCTTCGCTTCCCAACTGCACCATTTCATTTTTATCAGGAAAGTAAACCGCCAGATAATTCCTTTTTTTCTCCTTTTCCAATTGTTTTTTTTGCTGTGGCTGAATAAGCGGGTCTTTCCAGTTCCAAATATCCACCTGAAATTTTTCTTCTTTTAGCAAAGTATCCTTTGCTTCGGTTTGGATTTTTGGGGCAGTTCCAAAATAGAGCTTTTCACCATCTTCCGAAAAATTTGGCTTATTGTTTTCACTCACGCGCCAATTTTCCGGTAGGCCGGAATTTAAGCTATCAATTATTATTTTTGATTGTCCTGATTTTAATTTCCAATAAACCAGGTTATAATTTTTAAATTTTGAAGTGTCGGATGAATAAACAAAAGCCAATTGTTTTCCATAATCATCAATCGATATTTGTTTGGATACACCGGGTCGTTCAAAGATTAATTCAGCGTTTTCTTTTTTCGGTTCAAAGCGATGGACAAAGGTGGAATCGATAGAATCGTTGGTCGAAATTATGAAGGCAAAGAGTTCTCCATTTTTGGCAACTTCGTAATCAGAAACATTTTTGAAGCTGAAAGTTAAGCCTTCGATCACTTTTTTTATCACCAGTTCGGTACCTTCATTCTTTTTTTTCTTTTTATCCTTCTTCTTCGGTTTTTCCTTTTTCAATTCCGTAGTATCAGCATTTTGAATGGTATCCTTTTCCGGCAGTGACTTTTCCAATTGATAAGCCAGCCAATCGGTTCCCTTTTTGGGAAGTTTATAGGATTTTACCCTTGCAATTTTTTCGAGATGTTTCTTTTCGGGTGTGTAAATGCCGAGTGAATCTTTTGGGAGATCATCCTTTTTTACCTCGGCCAGTTTGGCTTTTCTTACTGTATCGGCCTGTGGTTTGATTTTAAAAACTAAAATTTTCGAATCTCCTGAAAATTTTGCTTCATATCCCCGGGATATTGAATCGTAATTTCCATCGATGGTATTGTAAATATAGAGCCATCCATCACCTTTTTGGGGATTTATTTCATAACTAACCCAATGGCCATCATTAGAAATATGAGATTTCTTTAATCGTTTCCAATCTTTATAAACCGACTGATCGATAGATTTTTTTTGCGGAAAGATAGCAAGTGAGCAAAAGAGGAGTGCAGTAATCAAAGGAAATCGAAACATAAGAAGTTAGTTTAGTTTAAAAATCAAAAATAGAAACAAATATGGAGAGGTTGGTTAAGGATTGAATTGATTCGCTTACAAATATTTACAACAAATTATTTTGGCTTATGAAAATTTGGTGTAGTTCAAATTGCAAATATCTAAAATGGAAAAACTTGTTGTCGCCTTAATCCGGCTTATGGCAATTTCATCTCGCACTGGAAGTGTGATTATTTCGGGAATAAATGAATATTTTGATTTACCTGGATTATAATTATTTTGTTGAAATTAAATATGACAACGGCGAAGAAAAAACACAAAACTCGGAGAACGCGCTGAGTGCCCGTGCCATCAACATCTTGATGCTGGCAGGCTTAGGCGTAGAATATAGCATTTTCGATAAAATATCCCTCCACCTCGAACCCATTTACCGGCGTTCGCTTACATCCATTAATTCGGATCCAATGAAATTCTACCTGTGGTCGATTGGCGTAAATGCAGGCATGTATTATCGGTATTAACGGATTTATGCGCACACAAGCAAGGCGATGTTTTTCTATTCTAAATCTAATTAACTTTGTTTGTTTTTTAGATTTAAAAAAATGAAAATACTTATTTAATCACCTACTTTTTACGAAAAACTTATTACGACTGCGGATGAAAAACAGCGAAAAAAAATCCTGTATCTAAGCCTACGGAAGGAGCCTTTCGACGATATCAGAAGTGGCGCGAAAACGGCTGAATACAGGGAATACAAAAGCCATTGGATAAAGCGACTGATTAATGAGGATGGCAGTTTTAAAACCTACGATTTGATCCTGTTCAAAAACGGCTATCAATCCGCCGCACCCCAAATGCTGGTAGAGTTTAAAGGCATCAAAATCAGCAGCGATTCGGAATTGGAAAAAGTCTTTGAAATAAAATTGGGGAAGGTATGGTGATGTAACCGTTAATGTAGGTTTGACTTTTGACCAAGTTGAAAAATTGACAAACCTTTTCCTCAAGCAAAACTTTCCAAAATTGAGAGATGACGCAATGCAAAAGGCTCAGGAAAACAGTCAAATACTTCTCATTGAATTTGAAAAGAAACTTGCTCAAGAATATCAAAAAATTGATCCAAATAAGTTTACAGATCCTGACTTTCAGTATTCTCTAAATGGAGCTGTAATTGAAACTGCTAAACGAGGTTATAAATCAAACTTTGATGTTTTAGCAGATTTGGTAATAAAGAAAGCCTATTCTAAACAAACAGACTTGCAATCTTTGGCTATTTCAGAAGCAATAAAAATAGTCGCACGATTGACTTCTGAGCAAATAAACTTATTGTGTGTTAAGTACATATTTTCTCATATGACACTCCAAAAATTTGAGCATCTTCATAATTATGAGGAAACCTGTCAATTACTTCTTGAACTTACACAGGGATTAGATAATTTAACTGGTTGGAATATTCAGTATTTGGTAAGTAAAGGTTGTGTTAAGACACACTTTTTATCGGGCGGTACAGATATTACTAATGTTTTTAAGAAAACATATAAGGATAAATTATCTGGTTTGAAACCTGAGGAAATAAGAGAGCAGATTAATACATCTACCTTTCTTAAATTATTTGTTAGTATTTATGAAAAAAATCAACTAAATGACTTGCATTTGACTATAATAGGACAACTAATAGCTGCCGTCAGGATTACAAGATATTTACCTCAAAGTATAGATTTCTTGAACTATATTAAATAATCGCTAATCACAACATGGAATTTAATCTGCTGACATCCGACTTGCTTGATGCCTAAACCAACGCGATGAAAGAATCGCCTTTGGAGAAATCCGACCATATCAAAAAAATTTGCTACTCATAAGGTTTTATCTATTTTTGATAAAATTTAGTTTTGAATTATGAGAACAATAAATATAGAATTAGATAAAAGCCAGTTTATTAGGATACTAAACGAATTGGATGATACAGACAAATTGGAGATATTCAACGAGTTAAAAAAATCATTGTTTCTAAAAAGATTTAATACCCTTTTAGAATTGACCAAAACAACCGAGTTGACATTGGATGAGATTACAAAGGAAGTTGAATCAGTTAGGAAGCAGCGATATGAAAAAGGGAAGCAAGTCATTTAAGATTATTGTTGACACAAACATTTGGATTTCCTTTTTGATTGGTAAAAATTTAAAAGGGCTTCAAAATCAGATTGATTCGCAATTTATTAAAATAATTACCTGCAGCGAACAACTTCATGAATTATCAGAAGTCTTCAAAAAGCCAAAGATTAAGAAATATTTTGCCGATGAGCAAATTATAGAGTTTTTTGAATTACTTGATGAGTCTTCTGAAATAATTGCTATTACGACAGTTTCTAATATTTGCAGGGATTCGAAAGATAATTATTTGGTTTCATTGGCGATTGACTCAAATGCTGATTATTTAATAAGCGGTGATAAGGATTTATTAGTACTTAATAAGATTGGCGAAACAAATGTTATCAAATTCACCGACTTCAATAAAATTCAATAATTCACTGGGTCTATATCCTGATTGGATAGCTTATTTTTGCTGGTATGAAAAAAAGAAAATTACTTCTCGTCCTCTTGCTTTGTGCAACCTGGTCGGTTTTTTCGCAGCCTGACGAACAAAAAAACAATCGGCGATTAAGTCTTGGGCTTAGCTTTTCGCCGGATTATTCCAGTGCAATTACAAAATTGAATAACCCGGATTTCCCTAATTTTGTTAAAGATTACATCGAGCCTGACTTTGGATATACCGCCGGAGTAAATCTCAGTTATCAGGTAAATGGCTGGCTTGGCCTGGAGGCGGGGCTTCATTTTGCCAACAAGGGTTACAAGTCATCCTGGATTCCATCTACTAATATTCAAGGGGCTCAACTTGGCAAAGCCAGGTATTTCGATCATTTTTATTATCTCGATATTCCCCTGACAGCCAAATTTTACATCCTCCAAAAGCGTCTTCGCTTGTTTGCTACGGCGGGTCTTTCTCCATCCATTTATCTGGATGGTAATTATTATTTTGAAATAAAATATGTCAATGGCGAAGAAAAAACACAAAATTCGGAGAGTCCGCTGAGTGCCCGTGCCATAAATCTCGTGATGCTGGCAGGACTGGGCATAGGCTACAACATTTCCAATAAAATATCCCTCCGCCTCGAACCCATTTACCGGCGTTCGCTTACATCCATTAATTCGAATCCAATGAAATTCTACCTGTGGTCGATTGGCGTAAATGCAGGCATGTATTATCGGCTATAGGGAGGTTTTTTACAAGCATTTTCTGGTGTTTTAGTTTAAGGTTTTTCCCTCATCGCCTGTTAAGCTTTAACGTTTCTATGCCCGCTTAAAGCGAGATAAACCCTCGTTCCCGATAGCTCCCGTCCTGATAGCCATCGGAAGCCATCGGGGGACTTGCGCTTAGTCAGGGTTTCACTATAAGTGAAGCCCTGACTTCCTGACCCCCTGAATGGAAAGTCATTCGATGAATACTGTCTAAGCAATTGGTATTTCGGGCCGGGAAATAGAAAAACTGTTAGGAGTAATTCATCGGGGGACTTGCGCTTAGTCAGGGTTTCACTTTAAGTGAAGCCCTGACTTCCTGACCCCCTGAATGGAAAGTCATCAGATGAATACTGTTTAAGCAATTGGTATTTCGGGTCGGGAAATAGAAAAACTATTTGGAGTAATTCATCGGATGACTACTCGCACCGAGGGCGATGGAAAGTTACACGCCTTGAAGAATTCGACTTTCTATTCCCGAAACTTCGGGATAGAAACGTCAAACAAATTACCAGTGAAAATCACCTTTTTCTCTTAAGCCCTTTCACTGCCTCAGCCTCCAGGGGATTCTCAGGCCAGAAATGCTTTGGGTAACGGCTTTTCATTTCTTTTTTCACTTCAAAATAAGCATCTTTCCAAAAGCTTTTCAAATCGGAAGTTATCTGTACAATTTTAAATCCCGGCGAAAGCAAATGCATAATTACCGGGGTTTTTCCCTGGTTTACGATGGGGGATTCTATCATCCCAAAAACTTCCTGTAACCTTACTGCAAGCACCGGGGGTGAACCATCCGGTGAGTATTTTATTTTGATTGATGAACCACTGGGAACATTTATGCGCTCAGGAGCCAAAATTGAAATCTGTTGTTGTTGGTGATGAGGCAAAGAATAAACCAGGATTTCTTTCAGGTTAATTTTTTCAAGGTCTTCATTTCGCTTGATATTGATTAGATATGGATCTAACCAAATTTCAGCATTTGCCAGCAAGGCAGATGTTGAATAGTCGGGCCACTCTTCTTCAGGCCTCCATTTACGAAGACTTCTTACCCTGTTCTGTAATTGATTTACATCATCATTAAATGTGAGCAATGTTTCGCCTTCGCGATGTATAGCCTCAATAATGGCATTTTTAATAAGTGTTTTATTGGGTGATGTCAAAGGCTTGCGCTGGAGCACGATATTCCCGATCCGCATTTCAGTTACCGCTTGTAAACCACCGCTTTTGGTGTCCCAGTATATTTTTTCCTGTTCGCGCACCATTGGCACTAAATCTGTGGGGTTTAATGGTGAAGCGAGGAAAATTTTGCCGATCCCATCCCTTGCATCCATCTGGGCAACAGCCAGCCATGCTTCGTGGGCCAAATCATCGGAATGGTGTGCCATTGCCAATCTACCATTAGAAAGTTGAAACTGGGCGTTGTTCCCCGGACGGGCGGAAGCAATCCGCTCGGGATAAGCAAACACAAGCAGCAGGCCTGTTTCGTAAGGATTTACCGGGCCATTGTCGCAGGCCACATTAAATAGTTTTCGGTAAGATGATGCCACTTTTTCGATTTGAGCAAATCGTTTACTCCCAACTTTTTCAGCACGAAATCTTCGTAAAGCTTCAATCCTGATGTTGATATCAATCCCGGTTTCTGTGCCTGAAAGCGGATCCCTTTCTTCAAGGATAGCTGCCAGATCGGCGGCAAGGGGTAACAGGGTTTCGACTCCTGCCAATATCAGCATCTGTGCAATACGAGGATGGCAGGGAACAGACTGAATTTTTTTTCCATGCTCGGTAATCTTTCCATTTTCGATGGCTCCCAGTTGATGCAACAGTTCAAGTGCCTGAGCCCACGATCCTAAGGGTGGGGGAGTTACCCATGATAAATCATCAGGATTTTGCGCCCCCCATTGCGCCATTTCCAGCGCAAGCGAAGCCAAATCAGCTTCCAAAATTTCAGGTAAACGGTGTTCTTTTCTATTTGCATGTGAAGCCATCGTCCACATCCTGAAACAGACTCCCGGGCTTAACCTGCCGGCACGGCCAGCCCGTTGATCAGCCGAGTCTTTTGAAATTAAAATAGTTTCAAGCCTGGAAAGCCCAGATCGTGGATCGAAACTTGAAGAACGTCCAAATCCTGAGTCAACCACAATTTTTATCCCTTCAATTGTTAGGCTTGTTTCGGCAATTGATGTGGCCAATACTACTTTTCTCTTGGCATTTTTATCGGGAAATACTGCTGCATTTTGCCTGGCCTGCGGAAGCCGTCCATACAAAGGGTGGATTTTAAATTCAGGCAAATTTTTTCTGAGAATGTCCTCACATTTCTTTATTTCACCCTCGCCGGGAAGGAAAACCAAAACATCGCCGGGACTTTCTTTTACAGCATTTACAACCACCCGACAGGTCATTTCAGGAATTAAATACTGGTCAGTGTCACCAGTATATTTTATCTCCACCGGATATTGCTGCCCTTTGCCTGACAAAACTTTTGCATTGAGCAACCCTGCAAGGTGGGCTGAATCTATGGTAGCCGACATAATTAAAATTCTTAGGTCGGGCCTCAGGATTTTTTGTGTTTCACGGCTGAAAGCAAGCGCTATTTCGGCGTGCAGGCTACGCTCGTGAAATTCATCAAAAATCACTATTCCCACATTTTCCAGGGCATTGTCGCTTTGCAACATTCTTGTCAATATCCCTTCAGTAACCACTTCCAGGCGTGTTTTATCTGAAACTCTAACATCAAGACGAATGCGATATCCAACGGTTTCACCAACTTTCTCGTTGAGCAATGCAGCCATTCTCGAAGCTATCATTCTGGCGGCAAGCCTTCGCGGCTCCAGCATCAGTATTTTTTTTCCTTTCAACCAAACTTGTTCAAGCAAAGTTAATGGGAGCAGGGTGCTTTTTCCCGCGCCGGGAGGAGCGGTAACGATAAGCCGGTTTTCAACTTCTAAAACCTGTTGAACATCAGGAATAATCTCCGTGATTGGAAGGTCTGTATTTTTGTAATTAAATTTCAAATTTAAATCAGGTATCAGTTTAAGGATGTAAAAATAGTGATTGCTGGAAACGAGCTTAATTTTTTCGTTGCTATTTGATTTTGGCGAACATTGTTAAACCTTTTATCTAATATTTAATACTTTTTAATATGTGAGGTGAAACGGAGCAGAAGGTGGGAGGAGTTAATATTTAATTATATTCTTTTTGAATATTATTTGCATCAAAAAAATAATTATTGATACTTTTGAGCTATGATTGAAGGACTTGAATTATATATTAAAAATTCTAAGGTAGGTCCAGAAAAACTTAGGAATTATACACATGATCCTGTGCTGGGGAAATATCCCACCCGGTTTACCTATCGGAGGTTTCAGAATATTGGAATTTAGTTGAAGAAAAGGTAAAAGAGAATTCTAATGATTTAATAAAAGAGTATTTAAGCTACCATAACATTCCCAGATTTTTGGCATTTAAAAATCCCATATTCATTAGAAATCAAATTCTTGAACTACTGAAAAGAATAATAAACAATGACGTTCCTAAATTTGATTCTGAAAAAAACGAGCATATTCTTCAGGCATATTCCGAGAAAATTCTTTTTAGGCTGGCGGCTTCAGATGAAATTAATCCTGATACTTTAAGTCAAGCCATTGGAATTAAAAAAGATCATATTAATACATTGCTTGTCGCCTTGGAAAAAGCTGAGTTGTTGAATGTTCTTTTTCCTTATGGAGGAGTTGATACACGTCTTGTAAAAAACAAAAAAGCATTCTTCATGTCTCCATCAATAAGAAGAGCATTGTTATCTGTAATTTATGGAAATACATTACCGGATGAGTATAGAAGTAAAATGATGGAAGACTTAATTGTAATGTATCTGAAAAGGATTTTGGCTGACCCTGTTATTTCTTTTACAAGCGAAAAGGGACAAGTAAATCCCGACTTTGTAATTGAAACCCATGATAAACCTATACTTATTGAAGCTGGTCTTTCTAAAACCAAAGTTGGTCAGATTAAAAAATGCAAGATTGACTACAGATATGGATTTGTAATTTCATCTAAGATTACCGAAATATCAATAAAAGGCGATACCATCTTTTTACCTTTTAATTGGTTTCTAATGCTATAAAATTATTATTACCTGGCATAACACAAAAAAGATTGCTCAAGCTGTTGTATTAATTGTTTTAGAAAAATAGAATACTTTATGTCCTATAATTAATATTATGTTAAATAGAGTTTTTCTAATAAAAGGGGCAATATGGATATTTTATTGCTCCCCTATTTATTAAATTGGCAAATTAATCATCTATCCGTTCATTGATGCCTTTAATTTTATGGTCAAGATTAAGATGAGAATAAACTGATGTAAGCTTTCTAACAACTGTTTTATTTTTTGGATCAGCATCAAAGGCCTTTTCTAAATATGGCATTGAATTTTGCATCATCTTGGTTCCATTGCTAATAAGTGATTTTCCATCTTCATCCGAATCTATTTTCTTAGCTTGTTCTAAACTTTCTTCTCCATTTTCGTAATAAAGATTTCCAACATTAAAATTTGCTTCAAAATCATCGGGTTTACTATTCAATAAATTTTTACCTTGTTCTAATTGATTATCAAAATTTTTCATTGTGTTGATAGTTTAAATTTTTAAATTGAATCAAAGGTAAAACAAAAAGGAGTAAAAACCTTTGTTCTTACTCCCTCTGTTATAATATTTTAAGTTTTTAAGTACGGCTAATCATTAAGCCTTTCGTTGATTCCCTTCAACTTTTCCATCATTTTAAGCCTTGTATAAATCTCTTTTAATGTTTGCAAAGTTACCGCATCAGCCGGCTCAATTGAGTCAGCTTTTTCGAGGTATGGGAGTGCTTTCTCCATTAAAGCTTTACCCTCGGCAATTTTTTCATCAAACTTTTGGGTTTCGGAAAGTGGCAGTGCATTTGCCTCCATAATTTTTTCGGCAGCCTGATTATAATAGAGTGCTCCTAAGTTATAATTTGCATCAAAGTAATTTGCATCCACTTCGATGGCTTTAATATACATTTCGGCAGCCAAATCGTTCGATTTCATTTTATCGTAAATTGTTCCTGCTGCAAAAAACAGCGATGAGTTTGAATCATCTTTTTTAATGGCCAGGCTAAGCACATCAAGGGCTTCCTGGTTTTGACCGGTTGCAAGATAAATATTAGCTGCGTCAACAATCAGGTTATAATCGTCAGGGAATACTTTTCGTCCCTCCAAAAGAATGCTTATTGCTTTAGTTGTATCGCCTGTCGTTTTGTAAATATCTGAGAGCATTCGATAAACACTGGGATCCTGATAATTAATGTCGAGAAGTTGGTTGAATGCGATTTTTGCTTCTTCGTACAGTTTGCCAAAATATGCACTTTGACCTGCATAAAGTATTGCAGCACTGTCAACCTGCCCAAGAAAACCATTTACTTCAGATGATTTGGTAAAATTTTTAGCTGATTTGGCATACATTTTTTCATTGAAACCATTCACGCCTTTATTAAAGTATTGCTCTGCACAAATTTGTAAACCGTATCTCAATTTATCGGTAAATTGTCCTTTTGTATCAAGTTCCATTGCTCTTTGATAGGCATTGTATGCTTTATCAAGAGGGTTTTCATCCAAACTTTTATCTTCAGTTTCAGTTGATTGTTGGATAGCAAGATAAATATTACCATAGTAGTACCAGGTTTTTGGGTCGCCCATAGTTTTTTCATTTTCAATTGCCGGGTCAATAGCCTCTTTGGCTTTGTCGAGTTTTCCTTTTCCAAGATAATTGTGTGCGGTGACAACATTCTTTTTTTGAGCAAGTACATATCCTGAACTCAACAGTACGGTAAAAAATAAAATTACGATCTTCTTCATTCTGATTTCATTTAAGTTATTTTGATTTTTGATTTCCAATAGTCATACCAAAATAAATGTGTACGAATCCGCAAAACTAAAAAAATAATGTTTTGCAGTTATAAATTAAAAAGTTTTTGCTTATTCCTTTTCTTCTTCCGGATTTTCGTTATTTTGGATTTCATCCTTACCATTTTCATTTTCAGCATCACCCAAATTGGCTCCGGTTTCATCTACGTTTTCAGCATCAAGCTGATCAACATCAGTTTCATCTACGTTTTCGGCATCAAGCTGATCGATATCAGTTTCATCTTCAACATCTTCTTCAACCATAACATTGGCAACAGCAGCAATAGCATCGCCATCGCGCAGATTAATCAGCCTTACTCCCTGTGTTGCCCGTCCCATAACACGCAATTGTGCAACGGCAAGACGAATAGTTAAACCGGATTTATTGATAATCATCAGGTCGTCTTTGTCAGTTACATTTTTTATGGCTATCAGTTTGCCGGTTTTATCGGTAACATTAAGTGTTTTCACACCTTTCCCACCCCGGTTGGTAATTCTGTAATCGTCAAGTTTTGAACGTTTGCCATATCCATTTTCAGAAACAACAAGTACATCATAGTCCTGATTTTCGAGGCATATCATTCCAATTACTTCATCGTTCTTACCGGCAAGTGTAATTCCTCTAACTCCTGATGCATTCCTGCCCATCGACCTTACGGTTTTTTCGTTGAAGCGGATGGCGCGTCCCGATTTCAGAGCAATGATCACTTCATTTTCGCCATTGGTGAGTCTGGCCTGGTAAAGCATATCTCCTTCTCTGATTGTTATTGCATTGATACCGTTTTGGCGGGGACGGGAATAATTTTCGAGCGAGGTTTTTTTAATAATCCCGCCTGCGGTAACCATTATTATATAATTGTTGTTGATGTATTCTTCGTCTTTGAGGTCTTTTGTATTGATAAACGCCTTTATTTTATCATCGGGCGAAATATTCAACAGGTTTTGGATTGCCCTTCCTTTTGAAATACGTGTACCTTCAGGAATTTCGAACACACGAAGCCAGAAACATTTTCCTTGTTCTGTGAAGAAAAGCATGTAATTATGGTTGGTGGCAATAAACAGGTATTCCAGGAAATCCTCATCGCGCACCGTGCTTGCTCTTGAACCACGACCTCCCCTACCCTGCACCTTATATTCGGTGAGCGGTGTCCTTTTAATATAGCCCAAATGCGAAATTGTAACTACAACTTCATCATCAGGAATGGTATCTTCAATTTTGAAATCGCTTGCTGCAAACTCTATTCTTGTTCTTCTTTCATCGTTGTACTTTTCTTTGATTTCCAACAATTCATTACGAATGATATCCATTCGCATATCCTCATTACTTAATATTTCTTTGAAGTGAGCAATTTTTGCCATGAGCTGTGCATAATCCTCTTTAATTTTATCGCGCTCCAATCCGGTAAGCCGGTGCAATCGCATATCTAAAATTGCTCTTGCCTGGATTTCGGTAAGGCCAAAGTTGCTCATAAGACCTTCCCTGGCTTCCTCAGGAGTACGTGAGCCTCTGATTAGGGCAATAACTGCATCAAGATTATCCAGGGCAATTAGTAAACCTTCAAGAATATGCGCTTTCTTCTCGGCCTCCCTTAACTCATATTCAGTTCGGCGAATAATGACAATATGGCGGTGATCGACAAAATGATGAATAATATCTTTGAGGTTGAGTTGAATTGGACGGCCATGTACAAGTGCTATGTTGTTGACACTAAAGGAAGTTTGCAGGGCTGTCAATTGATAAAGTTTATTCAAAACAACATTTGCAACTGCATCTCTTTTCAAATCATAAACTATCCTGATACCATTTCTGTCAGATTCATCCCTTAAATCCGAAATGCCAACGATTTTTTTATCGTTTACCAGGTCGGCAGTTTTCTTAATCATTTCGGCTTTGTTAACCTGGTAAGGAACCGATGTAGCAATGATTTGCTCTTTTCCCCCGGCAGAGGTTTCGATGGTGGCTTCACCCCGGATAACAATCCGGCCACGGCCTGTCAAAAATGCATCTTTTACGCCTTCATATCCATAAATTACTCCGCCTGTCGGAAAATCAGGAGCTTTGATGTGCTCCATCAATTCTTCTATGGTAATTTCATTGTTATCGATGTAAGCCAAAGTACCATCAATAACTTCGCCCAATTGATGGGGAGCCATATTTGTTGCCATTCCTACGGCAATTCCTGAGGTACCATTGATAAGTAAATTGGGTACCCTGGCGGGCAAAACGGTTGGTTCTTCCAGCGAATCGTCAAAGTTTAACTGGTAATCAACTGTATCCTTATTAATATCATCGAGCATTTCTTCAGAAATCTTTCTGAGTCGTGCTTCGGTATAACGCATCGCTGCAGGGCTGTCGTTGTCAATCGAGCCGAAGTTACCCTGGCCATCAATCAAGGGGTATCTCAACGACCATACCTGAGCCATTCTTACCATGGCATCATAAACCGATGAGTCGCCATGTGGATGATATTTACCTAAAACTTCCCCTACTATTCTGGCAGATTTTTTATAAGACCTGTTTGACAGGATGCCCAGATCGAGCATACCATACAATATTCTTCTGTGTACCGGCTTCAACCCGTCTCTTACATCTGGTAGTGCTCTCGAAACGATTACTGACATTGAGTAATCGATGTAAGCCGACTTCATTTGGTTTTCGATGTTTACCGTGTACAGCTTTTCACCCTCTTGATTATTTTCCATCGCCTAACTTGTTCAATTTAAGTTACTTATTATAATATTTTAAAGAAATGCAAAAGTACTAAATATTTTCGGCCTTCGGTGATTAATTCACAAATTCAACGAATTTGTGAATTAATCAGGTTAAATATTACTAACATGAAATTGTTGATAAAATAAGGATTCGAGGTATTTTGATTGTTCTTATCAAACTATATTTGCACTTGAACAATAAATAATTCACTCTTGTTCAGAATAATGTTTTTTATCAATTATATTAAATGACAAACAATTTCAGTTTAATACTTGTCAGATCAAATTAAGTTCGATGACTTGAAAAATGGAACACTATTTGATAAACAAGCAAATATTTCTGAAAAAAATATTTAATCAATGGAAGCAAAATTTTCGCAACGAGTTAAAGATGTGTTAAACTTCAGCAGAGAAGAAGCGATACGCCTTAACAATGATTATATTGGCCTTGAGCACCTGATTTTAGGAATTTTAAGAGAAGGGGAAGGATTAGCGATTCAAATATTAAACTATTTGGGTGTTGATCTTTTTGAATTTCGCAGGGTTATCGAACAATCCATTAGCTCAACTACAAGTAAAGGTGCAAGAAACAGGGAAAATTTACCCTTGGTAAAACAAGCCGAAAGAGCCTTAAAACTAACTTACCTCGAAGCAAAACTATTCAGCAGCGATTTAATTGGAACTGAACATTTATTACTTGCTATTCTTAAGGATGAGGACAATGTTGTTACGAGAACTTTTTCTCAATATGGAGTTAATTATGAAAGTGTAAAAGACGAATTACAAGCAATTATGACAAATAAAAATCCGGACAAAACCAAAGAAAATACAGGAAAAGAAAATCCAAGATCAGAATTCCCAGGTTCGATGGATGAAGAATTTGAAGAAGGCAAGGGCTACGGAAAACAAAGTAAAAAGCCTGCCGATTCAAAATCGAAAACCCCGGTTCTTGATAATTTTGGAAGAGATTTGACCAAGGCCGCCGAAGAAAACCGACTCGATCCTATTGTAGGACGGGCAAAAGAGTTAGAGCGCATTGCCCAGGTATTGAGCCGGCGCAAAAAGAACAACCCGATACTTATAGGAGAACCCGGCGTTGGTAAAAGTGCAATAGCCGAAGGCCTGGCATTAAGAATTATTGAACATAAAGTATCGAGGGCACTTTTCAATAAAAGAATAATTACCCTCGATCTGGCTTCGTTGGTTGCTGGCACAAAATATCGTGGTCAATTTGAAGAAAGAATGAAGGCCGTGCTAAACGAACTGGAAAAGAATTCGGACATTATTTTGTTTATCGATGAAATTCATACCATTGTTGGTGCCGGCAATGCATCCGGATCACTGGATGCCTCCAACATGTTTAAGCCCGCTCTTGCCCGTGGTGATCTCCAATGCATAGGGGCTACCACACTTGATGAATACCGGCAATACATTGAGAAGGATGGAGCGCTGGAGCGTCGGTTTCAAAAAATCCTGGTCGATCCAACCACGGCAGATGAAACAACCGAAATCCTTAACAACATCAAAGAAAAATACGAGGATCATCACCTGGTAACTTTTACCGATGAGGCCATTAAAGCTTGTGTAACGCTTACTAACCGTTACATAAGCGATCGGTATTTGCCCGACAAGGCTATTGATGCAATGGATGAAGCCGGATCGAGAGTGCATATCACAAATATGCATGTGCCTTCACAAATCATTCAAATTGAAACTAAGATAGAAGAGGTTAAGAAAGAAAAAGCCAAAGCTATCGGAAGCCAAAAGTTTGAAGAAGCAGCAAGTTTTCGGGATATGGAAAGAAGGTTAATTGATGAATTAGAATATGAAAAGAAAAAATGGGAAGAAGATTCAAGGATTAACCGTGAAATTGTAAGCGATGAAAATGTGGCCGAAGTGGTAGCCATGATGACAGGTATTCCTATGAAGCGCATTGCCGAAAGCGAAGGAAACAGGCTTGTGAAAATGGAATTGGAGATTCAGGATTCGGTAGTTGGGCAGGATGAGGCCATAAAAAAAGTGGTGAAGGCAATTAGAAGAAACAGGGCCGGACTAAAGGACCCAAACAAACCCATAGGAAGTTTTATTTTTCTTGGCCCTACAGGCGTTGGTAAAACACACCTCGCCAAGGTACTTGCAAAATACCTGTTCGATTCAGAGGAAGCCCTCATTAGAATTGACATGAGCGAGTATATGGAAAAATTTTCAGTTTCCAGGTTGGTTGGAGCGCCTCCCGGGTATGTTGGATATGAAGAAGGTGGGCAACTTACCGAAAAAGTACGCCGGAAACCTTATTCCATCGTACTTCTCGATGAAATTGAAAAAGCACACCCGGATGTTTATCATATTCTTCTCCAGGTACTCGATGATGGTTTGATTACTGACAGCCTTGGCCGCAGGATTGATTTTAAAAACACGATAATTATTATGACCTCGAATATTGGAACACGTCAACTCAAAGATTTTGGACATGGTGTTGGTTTCAATACAGCAGCAAAGGAATTGGCTAAAAACAAAAATTCGCAAAGCGTTATCGAAAATGCTTTAAAACGAACCTTTGCTCCCGAGTTTATAAACAGGATTGATGATATTGTAATCTTTAATGCATTAGAACGCGAAGCTATCCACAAAATCATCGACATCGAATTAGTACACCTATATAATAGAATTAACGATCTTGGCTATTCGATACAAATATCTGACACTGCCAAGGATTTTATTGTCGAAAAAGGATGGGATGCCCAGTATGGGGCAAGGCCATTAAAAAGAGCAATTCAGAAATACGTTGAAGATCCGCTGGCTGAAGAAATTATTAAAACCACAATGAAAGAAGGGGATATCATAGCTGTTGAATATGAAAAAGATGAGGAGGAACTCAAGATAAACATAACAAAGCAGGAATTACTAAGCAAAGAATTACCTGCTCCGCCAAGTAACAATTCAAACTAATTTTTGAATTTATAATTCTAAAGAAAAGCTGCATCAAAACAATGATGCAGCTTTTTTTATAGTTTGTCCATTAGCTCTGCCTCAAGGCTCGAAGTTTTTCTGACAACAATATTGGTTGACACATTCCAGTATTCATCAACAAGTTTATTTATTTCACCATGAGCCCGCGAGAGATAACTCAGGCTTAAATGGAAACCATTATACTGGCAAAGCAAAACAGAATTGTTTTTCCCATTTATCATGAAACTATCTGAATTTATTTTTAGAGTTCCTAAATATTTTTTTTTGATAACACCAACAATTTTATCAATATTTTCTTTATCAGGATTTTTAAAGGTAAGCTGCCCCATGAAAAATACTTTATCTACAAAATAATAATACTTCTTCAACTCGGCCGTGAACATCAAATCTCTATAACCCAAAATCTTGAGATCAAACAATGATAACCTGTTTGAATTGACACAAAATGGCTTTTTATTCGACTTTAATACATTGTTGAAACTTACGCCATAATCTGTTTCCATAAAAGTTATTTCCTGATCGGAATTGAATTGCTGTATTTTTTCTAAACCTTTGTAAAAACCGGCAATGTGATTAATTAAATCATCCTTAATACAGTATGGATAGGGGCTTTGGCCGGTGTGCCTTTTATTGGTGGCAATGTATCGTGAGCTGAATTTACCAAAAATAATTTTGCTGAAAAAGATGTGTAAAACAGGATATAGCCTGATTAAAACAATGGTTAAAATTATCCCTAAACCAACAGGTATCAATATTTTCAATGGCATAGTTTATCAATTTTTCCACAAAATTATTATTTTTTATAAGCTGTGGCAATTTCCTATCTAAAGCATACAAATATTTCTACAATAATGATCTTCCTGATACAGCCACTCAAACAGATCAAACATTTGTTTGTTAGAAATGTAATAATCCCTAACTTGGACAAGCCAAAACCAAACAAGGTGATCATGTAAAATTTATGGTGTATTCCTGTTTTGGTTTGTCCAAGTTAGTAGGTATCTTATCACTAATATTCTGCCATTTTTTGGCAGAATATTAGAAATAAGATACTAACCTATTGATAACTCGTGATTCCATTTGATATTTGAGGGTTTTGCGCCGATGTTTATTCCTTCAACAAACATATTTACACATTCACGAAGATCTTCGTGATAACCGCCCTCAAGCACTCCAAACACATTTTTAAAAGCCTTGCTTAATCTGTAGCCACACTCATAATAAGCATGAAGCGACAACCTTAATTCAAGCAGCCTGTCTTTGCGGTAACCATCAAAGCCGGCGGAGATGGCCACAACATCCGGCTCAAACTTTACTCCTGTTTCTATGGCTTTAAATGCAGCCTTAAGAAACTCTTTTTCCCCACTATTTTCAGGAATTGGAATGTTCAGGGTGTAGCCCAGCCCCTCCCCTTTTCCAATTTCCATAAATGTTCCGGTGTATGGGTATGTGTTTTGTTGATGGATGGAACAATAAAAAACATCCTTTCTGTCGTAAAAAATATGCTGTGTGCCATCGCCATGATGACCATCGATATCAAGGATAAAAACTTTTTTTCCTTCCCGGGCGAGTTTTTCGGCGGCAATAGCCACATTATTAAAAAGACAAAAACCTGAAGCCTTGTCGTGGTGAGCATGATGCCCCGGAGGCCGAACTACGGCAAAATTGTTACTTTCTGAAGCATTTACTGTAAGGCCTACAGCAAGGCAAGCCGCTTTATAGCTTGTAGGAGAAAGCTCGACCTCTGCAACAGCTGAACCAGTTTCGCAGAAGTTTTTGATTTGATCAATGTATTCCTGGGTGTGAACCAATTTTAAATAGCGCTCACCAAAGGCCTCTGTACTTTCCAGGTCAGAAAATTCTTTAAGACGGTAACTGCCTTCGTAAGTACTTCCAATATTATGGTCGAGAAAAGTGTGATTGAAAAGAAGTTTCATAGTTTCGTCTTTTGTCGTATCAAAGAAAAGCATAATTTTTAACATCAAAAAAATTTGAATTCTATCATAAATTCTTAGCTTTGCCATGATTTTTTTCAATTCGACCAAAAAGTCGAATTCTTGGCAACCTTTCAATACTCGACGATCTTCCCCCGAAAAGTTACTGCAGGACTTGTGTTTTTATACTATCAAACATTTTACATATCTATCTTCATTTTATTTAAGCATAGTTAAAAACACAATCACTCAAACCTTTTAGTACCTTTTCTCTAATATTCTGCCAAAAAATGGCAGAATATTAGAGAAAAGGTACTAAAGCAAAATTTAAAATGCATTGTCGATAATATGAAAGGTAGGTGAATAATAAAGCTCTAAATTGCAAAATATGCATTTATAAATTTTGCCGACTAACTTGGACAAACCAAAACAGGAATACACCATAAGTTTTACATGATCACCTTGTTTGGTTTTGGCTTGTCCAAGTTAGGAAAGCTGCAGATAGTCATCGTTTCATTGTTTCTTTATTAATAAACCTAATACTTTACGTCATGAAAAAACTTGTACTTTTTTTATCAGTAATTCTGCTTTTGGGTACTTTGGTAGCTCAAAACAGAGATTCTATGGAGTTTGAACAACAGCAAGATGATAAGCTGCTGGAAATGGCTCGCGAAATGCGCCTCCGCATGGAGGCCGAAAAGGCCGAAGCCATACAAATGGCACTACAAAAAGGCTGGGTAATACAAGCCGAAGTGGAAGGCGGCGGCTACATGGAGCTAATGCGCCTGGATGCCTCTGGAATGCCGGAATATTACATCACCGGTAATTTAAACGCAGCCCGTACTTCCGAAACCGATCATCTGTGGCCCGGCGGAGTTACCGGTTTAAATCTTACAGGTCAGGGAATGTTGATTGGAGAATGGGACGGCGGTGGTGTACTTACCACCCATCAGGAATATAATGATGGCTCTGGCACACGCGTTACTCAAAGGGATTCGCCGGGTTCTTTGCATTATCACTCTACACACGTAGCGGGTACACTGATTGCCGAAGGGCAGGTAAATGCTGCACATGGCATGGCTCCTGAAGCTCACCTGGATGCTTACGATTGGAATAGCGACAACGCCGAGATGATAACCGCTGCTGCTAATGATGACCTTATTATTTCAAATCATTCGTATGGTCAGGTAAGAGGATGGGCTTATTCAGATCCAAATTGGTATTGGTATGGCAATCCCACAATAAGTGCCAGCGAAGATTATCTGTTTGGCTTTTATAATGACGCATCGCATGATCTGGATCAGATTGCATTAAACGCACCTCATTATCTGATGTGTTATTGCGCTATGAACGACCGGAATGATAATCACGCGGGACAGCATTATTATTTTAATGGCTCGGATTGGGTAACCAGTAATACCTGGCGTGAACAGGATGGCGGCAGTGATGGTTACGACTGTTTGGTAAATAACGTTGTAGCTAAAAACCCGATGGCAGTGGGCGCTGTAGCCGACATTCCCGCAGGATATTCTTCACCCGCCGATGTTGTGTTAGAATCTTACAGCAATTGTGGACCTACCGATGATGGCCGGATTAAGCCTGATATTGTTGCCAACGGACAAAATCTATATTCAACCTGGCACACCGGCAACAGCAACTACGACTGGCTTAGTGGCACCTCGATGGCTACACCTACTGTTACGGGCACACTTACGCTTATACAAGAATATTATGAGGATGAGCATGGTGGATTTATGAACGCCCCGGTAGCGAAAGCACTGGCCATAAACACGGCACATGAAGCAGGAACTGCCGATGGTCCCGACTATCGTTTTGGCTGGGGTTTGCTTAACGCGACAGGTATGGCCGACATGGTAACAAGGGATGCCAATGAAGGCGGCCTGATTGTGGAAACTATTCTTACCGAAGATCAAATAAGCTATTATACCTACTACTGCGATGGCTCCTCGGATATTAACGTTACAATATGCTGGAACGACCCGCCCCATGATGCTTTGACACCGGCACTTAATCCCAGCACCCGCGTATTGGTCAACGACTTGAATATACGCATTTATAATGAATCCAAAGCAACTTATTATCCATGGAAACTTGATGGGACTAATCCGGCAGACGCCGCTTACAAAGGGAGCAATTACAAGGATAATGTAGAGACTGTTAATATTAAAAATCCTGCCTCGGGCTTTTATACTGTTAGGATTAACGAATCCGGCACCTTGCAGGGTGGCGAACAAAGCTACGCGCTCATCATAAATGGAATGACGACACCTGCCGATGAAAACTATTGCCAAACACGCCATACCTCCTGGCAATCGTTCGAATACATCAGCAAGATTATTTGTGGTGATATCAACAATACCAGCGGACGCTCACCGGGTGGCTTTGGCGACTTTACCGGATTGGCTTCAGAATTTAATATTGGTGAAACCCAATCGCTGCAGGTTACCATCAATGGCTACAGCGGCGACCAGGTTGTAGCCTGGGTTGACTGGAACCAAAACGGTGTATTTACCGATGCAAACGAAACGTATGTAGTGGGCTCCGGCGCAGGACCTTTTACAAAAAGCATTACTGCCCCCGGTACTGCCAAAGCCGGATTCACCACCATGCGTGTGGCGCTGGCTTATAACACTACTCCATCGCCCTGCGGGAACTTTAGCTATGGCGAAACCGAGGATTATGCTATCAGGGTAGTGGTTGATGAAAATGTGTGGACAGGTGCTTTTAATCATTACTGGCACAATGACAGAAACTGGTCGCTTGGACGCATTCCTACTTTTACCGATGATGTGGTGATTACCTCCGCCGGCTATACTCCCAGCGTAGATATTTATGACGAAACTTGCCATGACCTGACCATCCAAAGCGGGGCTCAACTTACAATCGCCGATCAAATGCTTACCGTTTATGGCGAATTTACCTGCCACGGCCAACTGATAATGAACGATAACGATTCAGAACTAAAAGTTTATAGCAATGTCTCGTGGGAATCTGGTTCCACGGCCAATTTTTCCAATAGCAATCTTATCAGAATGTATGGGGATCTGTGGTTCTTCAAAAGCGGATCGAATGTGCAGATGAATAGCGGCACGGTAATGTTTGCCGGCAGCAATGATGCTTACATCCGAAACTACTCAGCACTTTCACAGTTTTACACCCTGGGAAGTTATAAATCCGCTGGCTTTGAACTCGGTGTAAGTGCCTATTCATCACAACCCTTAAAAGTTAAAAATTCACTTTATGTGCATCCGGATGCCAAATTTGGATACTATTCTCTCTATAATCTATTTTTGCTAGGGTCGCTCAACAGCAATGGTACTTTTATTTGCAACTATGGAAAAGTAATGCTCGATGGCACGAGCCAAACCCTAAGACTCAATGATGGCGATTATTTCAACGATCTTACTTTTAGCCAAACGGGCACGGTGTCTGTTATTACTACGCTTAGCGATACTGTAGATATTAATGGTGACCTTACCATCGAATCGGGTGTGTTTAGCCCGGGAGCCAGCACGGTAAAAGTTGGTGGAAACTGGCAAGATAATGTAGCCCCAGGTGGTTTTGAGGAAACAGGAAGCCGCGTAATCTTTAACGGCTCCGGCCATCAATACATATATGGTGATGAAAACTTTAATATTTTGGAAGTTGACAATGGTGCTGCATTGAGGCTGAATAACGTAAACTATGATGTTACATGTAATTCATACGACTGGACTGCTGGTGGAATTGACATTATTGCAGGAAATTTCACAGCACTCAACCTTGAAGATGATGGTTTATATGGAGGATTCTGGGTTAATCCTAACGGTACGATTAACCTGACAAATGATAACTGGGTTGACCTGAACGGGGAAATACATAACTATGGAGGAACTTTCAATGTATCAGGAAGTATTAGTGAATGGCCTTATTCAGCAGATGCTGTAGTTGAAATGACTGCCGGAGTAATCGATTTTAAAACATGTGGCATTACCATCGTGGATAATGACTGGGATTTTACTGCAAATATTACTGGCGGAACAATCCGTACAGCCTACTCATTTGTAAATCAACGAGCGGATATCGACCTTTCGCAATTAAGCATCGAAATGTACGGATCATTTGATGCAATCCTTGACTTGGTGGAGGGAGTTTCTATTGGATGGTTGGAAATTAACAAAGAAGAACTTGATGATCTACCAACATTAAAACAATGCAATAGAGATGGAAAACCTCTGAGCAATCTAAAATTGGCCAACAATGTTAACCTGATGTCAAATATTGAAGTGGCTCATGATGCTAACATTTTGGCAGGGTCTCTTACCTTAAATGGATATGAGGCCACCATAAAAGAAAATTTTAATGTGTATGGTTCATTGATGATGGATGAAATATCGGATCTGTTGAATGTAGGCACTTACAACTATCAAAATCTTAGTTTTTATGAAGGCTCTCAAACAAATTTATCAAATGGTGAAGTACATCTTGCCTCCTGGATTGTTGTTCACCCGGGAGCAGATTTTAGTGCAGATACTGCCAATACAATATATTTCGACGGCAGTCTTGCTTCATCAAACGGTATTCATATGGAAGAGCCGGGAACATCATTCGGAAATATTGAGTTTGTTGATGACTATGGAGGTTACTTCTTCTTCGCACCATTCGAAAGTGATATAGTGATTGATGGTGATTTTACGCTTCATCCCAACGTTTATTTTCAAACCCAGTCTGCCGATGTTTTTGTTAACGGGCAATTTTTTGACAGTCCGACAAGCGAGATGTATATTGGTTTTGATCTAGAGACTAATCCTCAAAAACAACTGATGTCTTCCGAAGGGATTAATCAGGAAAAAGTAGAAAATTCCCGAAGTTATTCTGCTGAATTTAATGCTGATTTTACTCAGAATGGATTAATCGATGTAGGCAGTGGAAGCTTAACTGTACATGGAAGATATGCCATGGAAAGCACCGGCTCGATGATCATTCATGGCGGCACATTTATCGCCGACAGCCCCGACCATGCATCCAAAGGCTGGGAATATATTCATGGCAACCTGCAAATGAGCGATGGCTTGTTTGAGATTACCCACAACAGCATCAACTTTACAAGCACTGCTAATACTTCAGTGAGCGGGGGTATTCTTAGAAGTGGTGGAGCTTTTCGTGCCACTGATCCAGGGGTTTTTGAACCCACGGGGGGCACCGTTGAAATAATCGGTAATACGATGGATGGCGCGATATACTGTGGCAACGGAAATTATTTTTATAATCTGCTTATCAACAAGGATCCGGCTAACTATAGTCAATTCATGGGTAGTAATGGCGTAACCATTTTAAATGATTTTACCATTGAAAGTGGCATTTTAAACACTGGCTCTTGTGTTATGTTTGTTGGTGGCAACTGGGCTAACTATGTTGGGCTGGATGGCTTTGTTGAAAACGAAAACATAGTGTGGTTGTATGGCGAAACATACTCGCATATTCTTACTGATGAAACATTTTACGACCTCTACATCTTCGACATGCTAACGGATGCTCCCGGAAACGGCGGCCGCTTTGTTGATGAAACCTATATTGATGAGGATGTTACAGTAAATGTTTCAAACAATTGCAGCATCCTGGGTGGAAGTCTGAACCTTGCAAATAATTCAACGCTCGATATCCAGAACAACCTTTCCATATCATCCGGTGCTGAAATGATTGTTCCGGGCACGACTTTCGCCGAAATTTTCCTTGGCGGGAATTTCAATGATTACAATGCTACACCGGGATTCACTCCCGGATATTCAACTTTTACTTTTGATGGAGTGGTAAATCAGGACTTAAATGCAGCAACATATCTTAGCAATTTTTATAATTTGATAATTGATAATGCCCAGGAAAAAGTAACTATTGGAATTGGCCTGCAAATTTTTGGCGATCTGCAAATTTTGGATGGCGCATTCCTTGACGGTTCATCTGAATCTTTTCATTATTTTCATGGAGATGTAACAGTTGAGCCGGAAGGGGCACTCCTGCCCTACCGAATAGTTAGTTTTGTCGGGAGTAGTAATGCTGTTTTTACCAACAATACTTCAGGCTCGTCTTATTTCCAAAACGATGTCTTTATCGACAAAAACTCCCCGGTAGCAGGCCTTACATTGGAAAGTAGGATGTTACTATTAAATAGCGCAAGCCTGATTGTAAACGAAGGCTTTCTCGACTTAAACACCAACCTGCTCAGATCCACCGAAAATGTAACAATTAACGATGGTGGAACTTTAACCATTGATGAAGGAGCAGAACTTGAAGTTGGCGAGAATGACCAGTTAACCGTAGAAAGCGGTGGTATTTTAGAAGTGATGGGCGAACCGGGAAATCCGGCAACGCTTAGTGCATGGAATGCTCCCGGAAAATTCAACTTTGCCGTTGCCTCGGGTGGAACCATAAGGGCTGATTACGGAATTTTTGAACATACAGCCGGATTTAATGGGGTATATGTGATGGATGGAGGGATCATCGATCCGGTGTATTGTTTTAATAACTGCGAATTTAGATATGGCAGTGGAGAAACTAACTCCGCGTTATTGGTCATTAACAACGACCAGGAACTAACCATTGAAAATGCATCGTTTCCTGGTGCTACCACATCTTTCAATGTTGCTAAAGATTTAAACAAGGGGCATCTTACTTTCGTGGATTATTCGGGAGCCTTTGCCGGTGAGGATTATGATTATGATAATTATAATTTAATCGACTGGTACACACCCGTTCTTTCGGTCAGTCCAATGGTAAGGAATGTCTCTGCACCCGCAGGTTCCACAACTTTTGCCATTACTTCAAATCTCGACTGGACGGCATCTGAATCGACGGCCTGGTTTAGCGTCAGCCCACCGGCAGGAACAGGCAATGGCACTTTAACCGTAAACTACCTGCAAAACACCGCGCTGATAGCCCGCTCAGGTCAAATTACTTTTTCGGCCGATGATGTGCCCGATGTTGTGGTAACAGTAAATCAGGCAGGCGCAAATGCAATCCTTACGGTTAGTCCGGCAAACCGAAGTGTTGATCCTGCTCCAGGTGCTACCACTTTTGCTATTACATCCAACACAAGCTGGACCGTGAGCGAAAGCGTAGCCTGGTTCAATGTTTCGCCCATGAGCGGCTCGGGTAACAAAACGCTGAATGTGAGCTATGGCGAAAACAGTACCGGTTCAACGAGAGTTGGAAGCATTACCGTTACAGCCACCGGAGGAGCTCCCTCGCAAACAGTTACCGTAACACAAAGCTCCTACCCTACCCAACTTATCGCTTTGCCCGAAGGCTGGAGCGGCTTGTCGGGTTACATCATGCCTGCCAACAACGACATCGAAGATGTATTCGACCCGATTTCGGGTAACTTCGAAATTGCCAGCACCATGACCGGGATTTACTATCCCGCCGGGCCGGTAAATACAATCTACGATTGGGAAAGCCAGTCGGCATACAAAGTAAAGATGAGCACAGCCGCGAGCCTCCCGCTTATTGGCAACCCCGAAACCAATAAAACTTTAAGCCTCAATTCGGGCTGGAGCCTGGTGCCTGTTATCTGCAATATTCCGGTAGATGCACAAACACTATTTGTCGGAACGGATTTCGAAATTGTGAAGGACGTAGCCGGGCTGGGTATTTTATGGCCTGAGTACGGCATAAACACGCTTGGAAACTTCGTACCGGGCAAAGCCTACTATGCTCTGATGAATATGGCGGGTTCGATAATTTTCCCGGCCAATGCCAAAAATGCAGAATCATTCCCGGCACAGGCAGTTGAGCTTCCGGCAAATCCCTGGACGAACAAAATTTCAGGACCGGCAACACATGTTGTGGCCATGCTGTCCAGTGGTTTTTCGGGCGTGATGACCGGCGATGTGATTGCTTTGTTTGGAGAAAATGGCAAGTGCTACGGAATTTCCAAAATACGTTCCTTATCCGAAAATGCGGTAATCGCAGCTTATGCCGATGATCCCTACACTCACAGTCAGGATGGTTTTGCAAGCAACGAAAACATGAACCTAAAACTATTCAGGCCACAAAGCAACGAGGTTTTAGATATTACGACCACCTACGACCTAAAACAGCCCAACACACATTATTTCCAAAATGAGGGCGTGTCGGTGATTACTGCTTTGAAGGTTTCGGCGCTTGGAATAAATGATGCAAGTACCGCAAACATCAGCCTCTACCCCAACCCGACTAATGGTTTGGTTGAACTTTCAGGCATTAATGATTTTACCAAAATCGAAATTTACAATGCCAACGGGAAATTGATGCGAACCATCGCAATAGAAAACCAGGATGAGTATAAAATGGATTTATCCGATTTACCAGGCGGTGTTTATCAACTTAAATTCACGGGAAATGCTACTGTTGCGGTTAAGAAGTTGATTAGAAAGTAGGAAAGTAAATTTTCCACAAAACAAAACTCCCGGAAGCATGGCCTTCGGGAGTTTTTTTTTGGTGGATTTTTTACAAGATCATAACTCCTGTCCCGGCGTAAAAATCATGTTGCGATTTGTAGATTTCTCCTTCCAAATTTGCTTCGCAAATTTTCCAGTCGAAATGACAAGCGCTACGGTGTTATTGGGGGAGGCGTGATCGGGCGCTGTGCGCCCGATCACGCCTCCCACTCTCTCACACGCCAACCGTGTCATTTCGATGCCGTACTCACGGCAGAGCTGCCGCATCTGCGGCAAGAAATCTATTTCTTTTCAATTATTTACAAAAACCATTGAAAGCAATCAACTGGCACCTCAATTTTTTTGATGTGGTCGGGTTTCTCCAATGGCAATTCTTTTACCGCGCTGGTGTAGGAATCAAATAGGTTTGATGTCAGTAAATTAAATTCCATATTCGTTGCCGTTTTTTTCAAAGATCTCTTTTGTCTAATTTGGTATTTTCAATTTTTTTAGGTTATTAGCATTGCCTTCGATGGATTGTGGTAAGGTTAGTTGCCGTTTGCGGTCATCATTCCTATCGAACCGTAACGCCTTTGTTGGGGCTGGTGTTTTTTAATTGTCTGCTATTTTGATAATTCATTTTTCGATTGAAAGTAATTTTCTAATAGTCCATTTATTACCGTTGCTGTTGGTTCCTTTTTTGAGGTATACTGGTTTCGGTACTGAGAAAACAAGACAAGTGAATCTTTCAAGTTTGTATCAGTAATTTCGGGTGCAATTCGTTCAGGTGAATTTAGTAAACCAGAAATTTTAAACAATTCACCGCAAAGCAAATTATCTATGAAATCAAGTTGATACCCCATCCAAATCAAACCTTTGCTTGCCAATTTTCCCCAATATGCAGCAGACTCCTTATTTTTCACAATAATAACTTTGGGCTTAATGACGTCTTCAATAGCGTGCTGTGTCAGATTTAATTGGTCAACTGCAAAACGAATTCCTGCTGGGCTTTTTAATATGTCTTTTTTAAAAGAACTCTGGTTTTTCTCTCTAAAATAAAATATATCAACATAAGCTGTTCTATTTATTAAATCAATATTATTGCCTGGATCAAAAATTAATTTTTTCAACGAACTAAAATACTTGCCAGGTTTCTTTGCTCTTAACACATCATGAAAATTGAAGCTATCGATTTTTCCTTTCTCATCTTCACGTTTTTCTTTCTCATTCTCAAGGAAAGAAGGATTAAATCCGGTTATCAGAATATCTTTTTCAATTTGATTTTCTGAAAAAACAAAACCACGTTCCTTTACAAACATTGGCAATTCATTAATATAGTTTTGCGACCTGATTGACAGAAGTCTATTTTGAATATTCATTTCCATGATTGTACATTTTTTATTTATTAAAACATTTTTTTCCCAAGCCACCAAAAGTAATCAGGATTTTGATAGGGAAAAAATATCTCCACTTCCTCTATTTATCCACAACACCGTGATATGCCCGGAGAATTATTGAATTTTATTGAAGTCGGTGTATTATTTCTTTTGAGAAACAATGATTTTTTTAACTCGTTGAATATCTCCAATTTGTCAGTATCATCCAATTCATTTAGTATCCTAACTTGGACAAGCCAAAACCAAACAAGGTGATCATGTAAAATTTATGGTGTATTCCTGTTTTGGTTTGTCCAAGTTAGTCGGCAAAATTTATAAATGCATATTTTGCAATTAAAAGCTTTATTATTAATCTTCATTTCATAATAACGACAATGCATTTTAAATTTTGCATGGGTATCTTATCCCTAATATTCTGCCAAAAAATGGCAGAATATTAGGGATAAGGTACTACGTTTTTCCCTGAGAGAAAAAAGCCTTTCAGGGGAAAAACAGTAGCATAAATATCGTTAACATGTTAACATTAGTGGTTTTTTAAAAGCCTAAGGTTCATAAAGGATAGTTTAAAAAACACCATTATTTCCTTAGTGTTTCTTCGAGCCTTTTGCCAAAGGCCTGCCTCGCCGGCAAGGCGGGCATCACTATGTGAGTGGCAAGGGAATAAGGGGTAGTTTCTAAAAT
>Ga0307990_1000184_pt1 | contig 60256 bp, 54 predicted proteins | sample EllFjometagen129_FD_203168 | JGI IMG/M metagenome (GOLD analysis project Ga0307990, IMG submission 203168) | Marine microbial communities from Ellis Fjord, Antarctic Ocean - #129 | ecosystem: Environmental > Aquatic > Marine > Unclassified | place: Southern Ocean | collected 2014-10-08
CTGAAATCAGAACTGGGCTTACGACCCGTTTACCATCACAAGGAAGAACGAACCGACGGCCATCTTTTCATTACGGTTCTTGCATATCAAGCTGTCCAGGTCATTAGACGCAAACTGAAAAGTAACGGCATCAATGATAACTGGACTTCATTGAGAAAGATCTTTTCCGGCCAACAGCGGGTCACCGCTACATTCAAACAAAAAGACGACCGCACTTTGCATGTTAGAAAAACGACAATTGCCGAGCCCAAACTGAAAAAACTCTACGATGCTTTAGAGATCTCCGCTTCACCAGTAGGTACGCAAAAAACGATAAATTAATAAAATGAAATAAATGTAGTGCCACTCGAACCTTTTTTGGTGCGCAAGTAGATGATTTACATAGATATATTTTTTACGCTGTTAAATATGGGTTAACAATAGTGTCGATTTTAATGACAAGTTTGGCATTACTCTCAACCGGGCCGACAACAATAACCTGACTGCTAACAACTGTAGCAGCAATGGCCTGACCAACCTCTACAAGGGTTCACCGGCCGGTATTTTTCTTTATGCCAGCAACGACATCAACAACAGTGTCTGCAACAACAGTTACAGCTACGGCATTCAGCTCTACGCTCCCGATACCGGCATCAGTTGCCAGGAAAACCACCTAACTGATAATATCTGTGATCAAAACCGGTGGATCGGTATCTATTTAGACCATGCCGACTACAACCAGCTCATCGATAACCAGTGCCAAGAAAACGGCATTACCGCGATCAGACTCTCAACGGCACATCATAACCGAATAGTTAAAACAGATAGCGGCAATCTCCTGGCCGGCAGCCCCAACGGCCTTGTTCTATACGAAGCCAATGCCAATCAGGTTTCAGGAACCACATTTGACGACAATGATATCGCCCTTGAGTTAAATGCTGCCAATGATAATTACATTAGTGACAACCTCTTCACCGAAAACAGTAGCAGTATCCGCCTTTTCGCCGACAGCGGCATGAGCTGTAGCAACAATTATCTCAAAAACAACGACGCCACGGGAACCAGCACCGCATTCTACGGGATTTCCCTCAACAATGCTGCCGGCAACACGATTACAGACAACCGCATCACGGCCCACAATAACGGCCTCTACCTCTCTTATGCCAGTGCCAACAACCTGCTCATCAACAATGATTTCCAGGGCAATCGCATCTATGCAAACCGCTTTCAAGACAACAGGTACGGGATGTACATTGATGACGGCTGCGACCAAAACTCTATTTATTTAAACTCGATGATTGACAATACCTACTTCAACGCCTACTCAAGCGGGGCTGACAATCACTGGATTTCTCCCGAAAACCTCCACTACATTTATGCTGGCAACCCTTATGACAGCTTGACTGGCAACTATTACGACAATCATATCCTGACCGACAGTGATGGTAACGGGATCACCGACAACAGTTATAACCTGCCCGGCCTGCAACCGTCAAACCAGGACGATTATCCCCTGGCGGCCACCCCGGGTACGAATATCATGTTTATCGATTATAACGGAGATCTGGATGTGGACGGGCTGGACCTTTTCTGCCTGGCAGAATACCAGAAAAGTCACAGTGAAACTTCCCTGCTCGAATTTGCCAAAAATTTTGGCCGCTGAGTTTCAGCGGCCAAAAAACCAGCATCATTGGTGCGCATAAAAATGAGGGCAAACCAAAAAAGCGCCCCATATTAACCGGGACGCTTTTTTGTCGAGAACAAGAATCAAAGTTGATCACTCATCTTTAAATTTGAATGAAATCCGTAATTTTGTCCGATAGGCAACAACCAACCCTTCCTCAATTTTCAGGTCCTGCTCGACGACTTCGGCAACCCTGAGCTCTTCCAGACTTTGGGAAGCCCTGACAATAGCTCTTTTTGCAGCGTCTTCCCATGAAACATCACTTGAACCAATTATTTCGATAACCTTGTAGATACTGTCGCTCATAAAAACTCCTATTTTTTTGATGGTTAGAAGATTATCCTGCCCTAACTTGGATGAACCAAAACCGAAAAAAAAAGATCAGCGCCAAACAGTATTCCCTAAATCAGCCGAAGGCAACCTTGAAGTCTAAAAAACATGTTATTAACAGTCTAACGCAATATTTTCAAAAAATCAATAGGACGAATGTATGAAAAAAGTATGAATTTGCAGATCGCTTATCGGTTAATGCAGGTTCCCAAATTGACAAAAAAAGGGCGCTGCTTAACTGAGTAAACAGCGACCTTAAGATAGTCGTTATAAAAACTGTTGCTATAACCATACCTACTCGCCTTCACTTTCATCGATGTTCTACGATTGCCATATCAATTCTTCCCCAAATTATTCCCTTCTGAAAGTCAAAATTAATACTATTTGCATGCTTTTGTCGTATTGACTTGTTCGCAATATTTTATTTTCTTAAAAGAATACACTACTGTCCGCTAGGAATATTGCTATAAGTGGTTAAAAAGATGGCCTAATTTTCCTTTTTATGATATAAGGATTTTACTACAAACACTTAATATCACAAAGAAAATCAGGCTATGGCATTCCATATCACAGTTTTTGACCAATTGCTATCTTCTCTTAGACAACTTGATTTTGATGATATCGTTTCAAAGCACCATACGGGTGCAAAGCCAAGAAAATTCGACCATTGGTCTCAGTTGGTTTCAATGGTCTTTTGCCAATTTACCGGTGCTTCATCAATCAGGGATTTGATGATAAATTTCAATGCCCGAAAAAAAATGCATTACCATTGGCGGGCAAAGAGCTTGAAGAAATCAACCTTGGCTGATGCCAATCATGATCGTCACTATAAACCATTTGAAATCCTTTTTTATAAAACACTCAGCCTACATACTGCAAGTAAACCGGTTTTTTGACGTGTCCTTTTTCGATCATAAATACCAGATTATTGAGCATACCGGCATCATAAATTTCAAACTCAGGCCGGGTTCCCTCTGCACTGAAAAAGCAACTGAATTCCCGCAATGTTTTGAAGGTGTTGGGAAAGATAAAATCTTCACTCATGTTTAGATAATGGGGCTCCCATTCATGTTTAAACTCCTTAATATTATCGAGCACCGGGAAAAGAGCAAAGTTTAAAGAACCGGCATTAAGGGAAGCCAGTTCAGGGCTGAATTGCTTAACAACAGAAAGTCGTTGCTCAACCGTCATGCCAAAGCCGCCACCAGTGGTTGTGCAAATAACACAATCAGTTTGGCTTTTGATCCCAGAAAGAATTTCACCCAAAATAGCGATGTCGGCAGAAGGCTAACCGGTTTCAGGGTCCCGAGCATGGATATGAACCACCGAGGCCCCGGCCGCAGAGGCCCGGCAGGCATCTTCAATAATCTCTTTTGGCGTAATCGGTAAATAAGACGACATTGTCGGAGTATGGATGGCACCGGTGACAGCGGCTGTAACAATAAATTTATCCTTCATGCGATTACTCCTTTGGCTTTATATCCGACTAAAAACGCTCAATCAGTTTATTGATCAGATAGCCGCTTTCGCGGATTGCCTGATCGCTGAAGGGGCCGAACCATTCGGCAATCTGTTTGAATTCGGCAACAAAGCTTTCCCGGCCTTTGGCACTATGGGGACCGTTATCGGTCAGCATTGCAAGGTTATTCTTAAAACTTTCAAGATAGTCTCGTAACAGATCCAGACGTTCTGGTGTAGCGAAGATGATTTCGCTGTAAAGTTCGGGATCCTGGGCGAAGAGACGGCCAACCATATCGAGTTCAAGACGATAGATCGGGCTCGAAAACTCGAGGGTGCGGTTAAGATCAATCCGACGCTGGTAGAGAAAACGGCCAAAGGTGAAGGTCGCAAAGTGGCGCAGGGCCTGGACGACGGCCATAATTTCATCGTGTTCGGCAGCTTCGGCCCGCACCACAACCCCGCCCCAAGCGGCAAACTGTTCGGCTGGCCAGCGATCTTCAGGCCGCTCCCGACCCGGGGTAACAACTATAATCTGACGCTCCATAGTCGGCGTATCAGGGCCGAACATCGGATGAAAACCTAAAACCGGACCGGTAAAGCTGTCAAGCATGGCTTTAACGGTCGGCCCCTTAACACTGGTCATGTCGGCGAGGATACAATTTTTCGGAAGATGTGAGGCCAATCGGGTAATCGTGACAACCGTTTCGGCAATCGGCACACTGATCAGGGCCATATCGAGATCTGCGCAGAGCTCAGCGACCAGGTCCCAATCACCTACCTCTAAAACCCTGACCTCATAACCTGACGCCGTAAACCAACGGCGAAAGAGCCGCCCCATAGCGCCGCCACCACCGACGATAAGAATTTTCGCACCCGGTTTCACCCCGACCCGGGAGATTTCGGCAGTCTGGGTGGAACGTGAATAACGCATGATACCACGAAAAATCTCTTCCAGATAGTCTGGATCAAGACCGACTTTCTCTCCGTGATGCCGCCTTAAATCGATCATATCGGCTTCCCGGGCAGGATGGTAAACCGACATCTGGCGCTCTTTTTTAAAGGCGACGACTTCAGCCACAACCTTTTGCCGACGGGCCAGCAGATCAACTAACTGATGATCAAGATCATCGATTTGGTCGCGCAAAGTGGCCAGTTGGGCTTGATCCTGGTTTTCTTTTTCACTCGTGGGCATTATTTAAAATCCTTCAATCTCGGCTAAACCTGGACCAGCATCACCGAAATTAAAATACATAATCACCACAGAGATCACAGAGAAATCTCCCCAGCGGAAGCCTCTGTGAACTCTGTGATCTCTGTGGTTTAAAAAGTTTTGTAACTATTCAGCCAACCCACCATAAAGTTGTAATTATCAACGTCGAACATCGCTTCGCCCTCCTGAACGGGGTCAAAGCTGGGGTGCTAGCGCACCTTGTACCAGCAATGACCCCAATCCCGGTAGTTTGGGGGCGACGGCTGAATAGTTACAAAGTTTTTACCATATTCAGTTTAACTTAATTGACAAGAAGCTAAAAAGCTATGCTATCGTATCATAACGGGAAGATTTCATGGCAAAACTGCCGCGTCCTTTAGTCGCCGAACGTAAAGCCGTAGTGTAACCGAAGAGACGTTGCAGAGGAACATCGGCGGTAATCCGACTGAACTGTTCCTGGCTGTCAATTTCAAGAATCCGGCCACCACGGCCATTAAGCTCACCAATAACATCGCCCAGGTTCTCTTCCGGGACAATAATCTCAGTCTCCATAATCGGTTCAAGCATGGCGGGAGTAGCGGCCTCCAGGGCCTGACGGGCCGCATTAGCACCGGCAACTTTAAGGGCAACCTTGGTAAAATCGTTATTTTCACCTTCAACCAAGACAATTTTCAATTCAACATCGACCATGGGGTAACCCTGCACCGGCCCGGAGCTTAAAACCTCCTGCAGGCCTTCAATTACTGCTGTTTTAAAGGCCTCGGAAAGCTTGGCTCCAGCAACCCCATCCCAACCGACTTGGTTACCGGCATCCCGCTGACGCGGGATAACCTTGACCGTCAAACGGGCAAACTGACGCTCCTTCTCCTCTTCATCAATCCGTTCAAATTCGGCCGTTGATTGGGCTTCCTTAGTTATCGTCTCCTGGTAGAGAACCTGAGGTTTTCCGAGGTTACTTTCGAGGCTGAACTCCTGGCGCAAACGTTCATGGATAATCTCTAAGTGGAGTTCACCCATACCCGAAATCACGACCTGACCAGTTTCGTCGTCCATCTTGATCTGAAAGGTGGGATCCTCATCGGCCAGTTTGGCCAGGCTCTCCCAGAGTTTATCCAGATCGCTGTTACGGTGGGGTTCGATTGCAGCCGAGATCACCGGCACCGTAAACTCCATCCCCGGTAAAATCATCGGCTCAGTCGAAATGCATAGGGTATCACCGGTGGCTGCATGTTTAATCCCCATGGCCACGACAATATCCCCGGCAACTGCCTTTTCGATGCGATTTTTTTTATGGGACTGCATCTGGAAAAGACGCGAAACCTTCTCTTTTTTCTTGAGTCGAGGATTAAAGATCTCTTGGCCAACCACCAGGGTTCCGGAATAGAGCCTCAGAAAAACCAGGCGCCGACCCTCCATCATCGCCACCTTGAAAAGAAGGGCTGTAAGGGGCTCGCTGTTTTTGGCGGGCCGCTCGATCTCAGTTTTAGTTTCAGGATGCTGACCGCAAACCGGCGGCACCTCGGCCGGGGAAGGGAGAAAATCAACCACCGCTTCCAAAAGAGACTGGATCCCTTTATTTTTGAGGCCGCTACCACATAAAACCGGAACCAGCTGACCGGCAATCGTCTGGCGGCGTAAAACATCAACCACCCGGTCACTCGGCAAGGCTTCCCCCTCTAAAAAGAGTTCCAGAAGTTCATCATCACCTTCCGCTACAGCTTCCCAGAGGGTTTGCCGGGCGGCTTCAACGGCAATCTGCATATTTTGCGGAATTTCAGCTTCCCTGAAATCGAGTTTCTGGTCGTCATCCCAGTACAAAGCTTTGCCAGCCAAGATATCTACTACACCGCAGAAATCGGACTCGGAGCCAATCGGCAGCTGAATCGCGACCGGAGAGGCCCCAAGCTTTTCTCGCAACTGCGCCATAACCCCAGCAAAATCACTCCCTAAACGATCCATTTTATTGACAAAAACCACTCTCGGCACACGGTAGCGATCGGCCTGGCGCCAGACTGTTTCGGACTGAGGTTCAACCCCACCGACCGCGCAAAAAACCGCCACCATGCCATCCAAAACCCGCAAACTGCGCTCCACCTCAGCCGTAAAATCGACATGACCCGGAGTATCAATAATCGTGATAGTGTGCTTATGCCAACTACAGGTGGTCGCCGCCGAAGTAATTGTAATCCCGCGCTCCTGTTCCTGATCCATCCAATCCATGACGGCAGTTCCGTCATGCACCTCACCAAGCTTATGGGTTTGTCCGGTGGCGAAAAGTATGCGCTCGGTAATCGTGGTTTTACCGGCATCGATATGAGCCGCAATGCCGATATTTCTGATTAAATCTATTCTAGCCATATTTTATTAAACTTCCTCTAAAGTCAGTAATTCCGCCATAACCAACTGTTCGAGACAGGTTAAAGGCAGGTCATGATGTCCTGCCAACTTCACAAGGTCATCATGTTCAGGTTTAATATTCATAACTGTACCCCGTTGATCCCGGGCAATCTTACAACGTATATCACCAAATGAAGTTTGGTATTGGCGAATCTCTCGTTCAAGAAAGTAACGCTGACTCTGTCGCCGGCGAATCCCTAAGGTCGGACTCTCACTAAAAATCCTTTTAACCATAGTTGCTTCATCGACTTTGCGCAACAGTATCTGGAGAATCACCCCTAAACGGCCCTTTTTCATGACGACCGGCCAGCTGACCACATCAAGTGCCCCATCCACCAGTAAACGCTCCTGCAGCGCTGCCAGTTTTTCCGGCGTCAAATCATCAAGGGTGACCTCCAGGGTGACAAAAGACTCTAATGCATAAGGAGCATCGTCAACCGTATGATCCAGATCGGCACTTCCCAAGGTCAAACGCAGAAGATTAGGCCTTTGCAGATGTTGACGACTACCAGCCCCGTAACCACTGCGACCCAAACGATAATTCGTCTCTTTAAAAATCGGCAGAAGTTCGACCAGGGTCTTAAAGATTGCCGCCCCGGTCGGGGTCACAAGCTCGGCTTCGATGCCGCTTGCAAACACCGGCAAACCTTCGAGCAGAGCCGCCACCGCCGGTACCGGTATCGGCAGACGCCCATGCGCACAATCAACAAAACCGGTCCCCAGTGGCACCGGTTTAATGCTAACCGATTCAAGACCACACCACTCAAGAGCGGTCGCCACTCCGACAATATCAGCCAAAGTGTCGTAATCTCCAACCTCATGAAAATGTACTTTTTCAAGGGTAGAGCCATGCACTTGGGCTTCGGCTAAAGCCAGTCGACAAAAAATCTCAAGGCTTATTTCAGTAACTCTTTCCGGCAAACCCGCGGCCCGGAGAAATCCTTCAACCCCAGCCATGGTCTTCGGCGCCGGGTTTTCGGTGGCTTCGGCCAGAGCCGGGAAATCGACCTTGCAGGCAGCAATCCCATGCCGTTCAACGGATGAGATTTGCAAAGAAAAATAGCGATCCAGGCCAATTTTATCAAGGTTTTTCCGTAAAAATTCAAGGGACAAGCCAAGATCGAGAAAAGCCCCGAGAAACATATCGCCGCTGAGACCGCCCACAGGGTCGATGAAAAGTATTTTTTTACTCATTACCACTCAACCTCTCACAAGCTGCCAAAATTTCAGCCAACACCACATCCGCCGGACCCAGAATAGTTAAATCAGATACGGGGCCGGAGAGTGAAGTCGGTTCGAGATTGATCTCGATAACTTTACCTCCAGATCTTTTGGTTAAAATCGGCATCTCGGCTGCGGGATGGACATTGGCCGAAGTGGCCACCACTAACATAACTTTAGCTTTTTCAGCAGCAGCAGAAGCTTCGAGCAGAGCCCATTGAGGAATTGGTTCGCCGAAAAAAACCACGTCTGGTTTGAGGATGGCTCCACATTCCTGACAAAGAGGCGGTATTTCTGAGACTGCCGAAAGCTTAAACTGGGGCCAGCGCCAATCGCAGTCAAGACAGCAGAGGTGCCGGGCTGCACCATGAAACTCTATGACTTTACGATTGCCGGCAGACTGGTGCAGACCATCAACATTTTGGGTAATGACAGATTGCAGGAGATCTCTTTTTTCGAGTTCGGCCAAGGCTTTATGGGCTTTGTTTGGTTGCGCTTTTTCGACCACATCAAGCATCTCAACCAACATCTGCCATACTTTTTCCGGCTGCCTCCGGAAACTTCTGATTTCAGCATACTCTAAAGGGTCGTATTTATCCCAAAGCCCTTGACTGCCACGAAAAGCCGGGATACCGCTGGCTACCGAGATACCGGCCCCGGTCAAAGCGGTTGTCCGGCCCGCGGCCTGGAGAATAATCTCAGCCGCTTTTTCAAAAGTGCGCTTTAATGATTTTGCATACATGTTTATCACTCCGTGATAATTAAGTCGCAGCGGATCGTATTGAATTTTGCTTCGCCCTCATGAACGGGGTCAAAGCTTGATAAATGGCGAAGTAAGATAACAATTCATACGAACATCCCGGTCGCCAATTATCAACCAATGACCCCAACCGCGACAGGACGAAGATTGATTTTAACCTCTACCTAAACGTTGTCAAGCCGGTTTAGGATGTGCCTCAAATTGAAATTTGATGAAATTACGGCTTTGCGGGGTGACACGAAAACGGTGATCAAGACGCTCGCCTAGAACCCAGATAATCTTGCCCTCACAATCGAGCAATAACGGCAATGATGCCCGCACCGCACGGGAGAGTTGACGGTTGACGAAAAATTTTTTCAGTTTAATGCTGCTCCCCTGCATGCCTAAGGGCTGAAAGCGATCTCCGGGCCGCCGGTTGCGGATTTCAAGTGGAAAAATAAGCTTCTCAGCGTCAACAACTTCTGAAAATTGCGGCTTATTTTTTTGCAAATTAAACTCTGGCAAATTTTCTCTTCCTGAGACCCGGACAACTCGCAGAGTTCCAATACCGTGAGGTAATTGGTAAAGGCCGCAGTCGGGTAGCGCCAATTGATACTCTGGTAAACCTCCGTCAGGTCGGCTCAATTTCTCCTCGATACTGATACGAATGGTCGCCGGCAAAGCCCTGAAAACCAGGCCCCCACCAAGATCGTAACGACTTTCCCGCCGTTCACCTGAACTGCCAACCAAGTTACAAAGATCATCCAGAACCCGGGCTGGGACCTGGTTGACGGCTCCGCCCCGACGAATCATGCGTCCCAGAATATGCGGTAAAAGTGCCGCCTGACTCTTCTGCAACCATAACCTTTCAATTTCAAGGCCGGATTTTACCGGTTTGACATACTGCCAGAGATCATCGAGCTGAGCATCGACCAGTTTAAGATCTGCCGCCAGACGCAAACCCGCCCCGGCTATCCGCTCTTCAACCCCAGGACCGCCCAGTTTTCGAATAACCGGCAGAAGTTCCAAACGTACCCGATTTCTCGTAAACTCATAAGAGCTGTTGCTGGGATCTTCCCGATAAGCTATCCCCTGATCGGCAACATAGTTTGCCAACTCGGCCCGAGTAACTTGTAATAACGGACGCCCGATCCGACCCCTGAGTTGAGGAATCCCTTTAACACCGCGCAAACCTGAACCCCGCATCAGATTCATAAAAATAGTCTCAACCTGATCCGTGGCGTGATGTGCGGTAACCAGCAAAGCGAGCCGGCGCCCCTTAAGAAATCGTTGAAAAAAGGCATATCGCACCCGCCGGGCCGCGGTTTCAATGGAAATGTGCTGATTTTGCGCCTGCCCCTTAAGGTTTTGAGCCTGTCCGACCCGCAAAGGTAGACCCCGCCTCACAGCTTCAGCCGCCACAAAAAGCTCCTCTGCACGCGCTTCGGGCCGCAGGTTATGATTAAAATGGAGAACTCCAACAGGGATAGAGACCCGCTCGGAAAAAGTCTTAAGCAAAGCCAGGAGAGCCATCGAGTCAAGACCACCGGAACAGGCAACCCAGATCTCTGTAGCCCCGGTTTCAGCCAGAAACCGGCTTAGAGAATCAGTCAGCCGTTGCAAGGGCATAATTAACCCGCACTAAAAAATATTCCGGGATCTCATCACCCAAGACAACTGACGACTGGCGACTAACGACTGACGCCTGGCGACTGCCCCCAGGCCCCTCATCCAGCGGATAAACTTTAAGGGTAAAAGAAGTATTTTCGGAGTGATAATCATTAAGCCACTTAACCAGCAGTGGCGCTGAAGTCAAAATCTGGACTCCCAATTCAAGGGAGCCGGGAGCCAGGGCCTGCAAACTGACCTCCTTAACTGTACGCAAGGCTTGCAAGCTCTCTTTAAAAGCAGCAAAATCAGCCGGATTTCGAAAACCCTGGCACTGCAAAACCACCAGCACTTCACTCTCTTGCGGCACAATGTAGTCACGTAAAAGCCGATCGAGAGTGGTTTTTTGAACCCGTTCGGTCAAATCTGCAGTCAATTTCTCCAAACCGGCGATATAGTCTGAATTGATAACCTTGGCGCTAACCTTTGGCAAATGCGTAATCATCTCATTCTTGGTATCGATAAACGAAACTTCCGCCTGACTCTGCCAGAAAGATTTCTTTAACGAGACGATCCGCTCTTCGCGGACGGCAGCCGACCTGACCACAATAATCAAATCACCGGGCAAAAGCCCTTGAAACCAGGATGCTTCTGCTTTCTGCCGACTCTCTACCTCATTTGCATCAAGAAGCTGAGCCAGCATCGCCAACAAATCTGGGGAGCTGGGGTCGACCATCTCCAAGCTGAAACCATAAATGGCCAATTCCTGCCCTAAACTCTGAAAAAGGGCCGAGGGCTCTAAAGCCAGCGCCTGAGCCCCGCCGTTTTCAGCCTGGAAGCGGTTCTGAACGGAACCCGCGGGAGGCAAAACCACCAACGTCAGATGTTCGACCTGTTGCCGCTCACCCTTTTCAATTTTCTTAAGCTCTTGGTCTAAAAGATCACTCTGGAGTTCGATCTTTAATTCAACTTGATAAAGGTCGCCAAGAGTCCGTTCACTCTGAATTCCGTAACTCTTGACATAGGCTTTTCGCCTTTTTAAAATTTTCTCGTTGATCTCTTGTGCAAACTCATGACTGACAACCATATCATCATATATATAGCTATTCAAAGCCTCACCTAAAGCATCCAGAACCGCCTCATTTCGAGCTTTTTCCGCCCCCTCGACCAATAGGGCCTGACCGGTTGTCGTTTTTATCACTTCAGCCGCCTGGAGAAGCCCACAGGGAAAAACCATCATTAAAAAAATAACTATCAGGCAACCAACTCTCACATTTTTCACCTAACTCTCCTCCAGCTCTAACTTTGTTGAAAGCTCATTGAGATACTCTTCCAGAGGCTCTTGCATGATTTCGGGCATCAACTTTAAGACGATCCGACAACGGGGCAGATAACGAGGTGTGAGTTTGGCTCCTGCCGTTAAATAGTTCTCCGAACCCCAGAAAAAAATTACAAGAAAAAGCACCATTGCCACAAAAACAACGCTTTTAAAGGCCCCGAAAAAGACCGCCAAAAGACGGCTTAAAGGACCTATGGAGCCATCTGCCATATTTGATTTAACAACCAGGTGAATCAGAAAAAAAGCTAAAACGCCGGCCCAATAGACAACTAAAAAAGCGATAAACGAAGTAATCTGTTGCTCTCGCAAAAGCGGTAACAAAACCGCAGCCACCTGAAGATAGAAATGGGTGGCCAAAGAGATACCGAGAGCCACCCCAACCAAAGCAATAACTTCAGCCAGCAAGCCCCGGGAATACCCCATATAAGCTCCAGCAAAAATAATAATAATAATTACCACATCAAGTGAATTTACCACTGTTTACCCCCCCTCTTTTATCTTTTTAGATCATTTTTAAGAACTGAAGCCGCCACTTGATAAGCACTATAGATCAAGCCACCCAATCCAAAACCCGGCAAATTATGCCAGCCAAGCTGATAAAAGCGACAAAAACTGCCACTCAGAGGCAGAAAACCACCGCCCATCATGGCCGGTAATCGGGGCTGCCAGCCCCAGGAATCGTCAATCTCAAAATCATTAGAACAATCAGCTTGCACCTCTACAGCCTGCCAACGGTGTTCACTCAAACCTTGACCCTCAGTATCTGCGGGACCCAGGAGAGTCGTGTCGGAGAGATCAAGCGCCCCGCAACAATCAAAATGATATAAAGCTTGACCCGGTGTACGTTGCAACTTGGTCGATACCGTCTGCAGATGCTTAAAACCAGGATCATCCAGCTTAAACTGACGCTTAAAATCCCGTCGGCGCCGGGGCAAAGGCACCTCTTGCATTAGAGATAGAGGATTTGAATCCGCCAGATAGAGAGTCGCCCGACAGGCCACCTTATCATTTTCGCCAACCCCGATAAACCATTTGCCGTCAAAAACCGGGCCCCACTCTTGATCAACCTGCTGCGCGCCTTGGGAGAGTAAATATTCAAGCAGATATTTTTTAAGTCTGCTGATTTCAATCAAACCGCCTGGATCTAAAAGAGTCTGGATCCCATAAGCAAAAGAGAGCAGTGGAGGATCGTTAAAACGGCTTAAAGAGATCAAAGGAATTAACGAACGCCACAACTGCTGATCGGAACTGGCAACACCAGCCTCCTCAAGCCAACTTAAGAGATTGCACTTGCGGCGCTCGCGCAAAAGTTCATTACGCACCAGCAACCAGAGCATCTGTCCGATACCGCCTAATGAAGTAGCTGGCATTTCGTGACCCTGGACCATACAATCGTCAAGAAGTTGCCACAACTGTTCTAACTCAACTCCCGACCCGGGCGCCAGATTCGACATTAAAACTTCAGACAATTGAGTTCCCGGGCTTACAGAGTCTGAACCCGATCTATGCGTTAAATCACTCTGCCAGGAAAAAAAATCGGCCGGCGGCTTTTCCAACTCCATTAAGGATGCAAGTAAACTGGCCGGATAGCCCCGCACGACCGGAATCAGAAAACTGGGCTCCGGGACTTTTTCAGGCAATGGCGGCAACAACAGAACCCGACACTTCTCTTTTACCAGAAAGGCTGCCGCCAGCAACGGGCCCAGAGCGTCCTGCCGACAGATCAGATCATAATCAACTGCCATTTACCACCGCACTTTCGAGAAGACTTATCAATCCTCTGCGACAATCAAATTCCATCATGACTCCTTGCGGCAAGATAAAACTCTGCGGGCAATGTCCATAGTTAAAATTTAACAACACCGGGAAATCATCCTCAGCAAAAAAGGCTTTCAGGAAATCTAACAACAGCGGTTCTTCCTCTCTGTTGGGAAGCTTAAAATCACCGCAAACAACCGCCGCCGGCGAGTTAAAGACACCGGCTAAACGCAATTGGGTCAAGGATCGATCAAGCCTGTACAGAGACTCTCCCCGATCCTCAAGAAAAATTATTCTGTCTTTAAAATCAGGCAGGTATGAAGTCCCGGCCAGAGTTGCAATCATGGTCAAGGTGCCGCCCAGAGAGCGTCCTGAAAAAGTTTCAGCACGTAAACATTCGAGTTTTTCAGCAGCTAAATAGGCTGATAACAAAGGCTTTAAATTAGACTCTGCAGTTCCGGTTAAGAGGCCCCACAACAACGGACTATTTACCATTTCGGGACGAGCCATCTCGACTGCCAGCATAGGCCCGGAAAAAGTCACCAGTTGCAGTCTCTGCCAGAGCGCCAATTGCAGAGCCGTAAGATCACTGAAACCAAGTATTACTTTAGGATAACGCGCAATCAACTCAAAATTGAGACGCGGTAAAAGCGGTAAACTCCCGTAGCCCCCCCGAGCCGCAACCAAACCTTTAACTTTGGGATCAACCAGCAAATCTTCAAAATCAGCCAAACGGGTTTGCAGATTACCAGCCACATGATGAGTCCGACTAAAAAGAGAGCTTCCTTCCCGATTACTGAAACCTGAAAGGGCAAGATACTCTTGCCCCTTGCGCACATATTCAAGACGCACAGGACTGGCGGGAGCAAAAACACCTAACTGATCCCCTATTTGCAAAGCCTGTGCTTTTCGTAGTACTATTACCATAAAACTATATGAAAAAACTCAAGATCTGGATCGAGACCTGATGCCCATAACTTATTATAATCAGATGAAGGAACTTAAATACAAACCGTCTCAAAGACAATTGGCAACAAGCCTTAGCAAAACAATTGACAAATGTCAAAAAGTATATTAAGTCCTTCAAATAATTGGATTTTTATGGTAGCACAATAGGGTTTTAACAGGCCTTAAAAAACACGGCATTCCTGCCCAAATAACCAAAGTGTCATTTGAAATTGTCTAAGAAACCAAGTTTTTTTTCAAGATTAAAAAAAACCTTTACCCGCCAAAAAGATACGGCGATTGAGGTTTCTGATGAAGCTATTGGTGCGCTTGAGAAACAGCTTAGCCAAAACCCCAGTAATTTCCGCTTGCGTTTAAAACTGGCCGACACCTATCTCCTCCAAGGCAACCGCAAAAAGGCTCTTGAAGAATACTGTAAAAGCGCAAGACTCTATCTGGAACATGATTTTACACCGCTAGCTATTGCAACCTACAAGAAAATCCTCAATCAAGAACCGTTACACCTAGAGGCCAATCTCGAACTTGGCCGCATCTACCGCCAAAATAAATTTTACGCCGATGCCACTGCCTATTATCGCAAAGCCTTTGAATACTATCAAGAAGACGGCCAGAATGGCAAAGCCCTGCAAACACTGGAAACTATCATTGAGATAGCCCCGGATAAAGAGCCTTACCGCCTGCTTTTACAAGAACTTTTTCCAGACCATCAAGAGCGGGAAAAAAGTATCTATTCAGATATCATCGTCACCCACACAAATCCGTCAGTAACTGCCCCGCAAACTTTTTCCGAAAATCTTGATGACCCAGAAAATTTCTTCGACCTGGGGGCTGAACTTGGTGGTGACATAGATCAGATAACTCTAAACGAAACCACTGCCGATGGCCTTGAAGAAGATCCCCACGCGCACGGCGTTGAAGAGATTTTTCAAACCCTCAAAACAACTTTCCAGGAAGAAGACGACAACCCTGATTCTGATAAATTTCATTACAACCTTGCCCTTGCCTACAATGAGTTAAAACTGCCGGAACAAGCTTTGCAAGAAAGTGAAGAAGCCCTAAAATCAAACAACTTCCGACTCCCGGCCCTGCTTTTACGAAGTCACATTTTTTTAAGCCAGGGGGCAACATCAGCAGCCCTTTCCCAAATCCAACAGGGATTACTTGAGAAAGGCTTAACCCGACATGACTTTTTAACTTTTAAAACCCAGCTCGGCCTTATCTTAAAAGAGATGGGACATTATCCTCAGGCTCTTGAAGCATTTCGTGAGGCTCGTTCACTCGACCCTGAAAACGAAGAATTAGCTCATGAAATTTCTGAACTGAACATTTCGACAGAGCAAACCAAACTTACCTAGGATCACAATGGCAATTTTCAATTATAAAAAAAGGGAAATCAGTGCCAAGATTGTCTATTACGGCCCGGCTCTCTGCGGCAAGACAACTAATGTCCAGAGAATCCATCAAAAGCTGAATCCCCGCCAAAGAGGTGAACTGGTCTCGCTGGCAACCGATGCCGACCGCACCCTCTTCTTTGATTTTCTACCAATTGAATTGGAGAATGTCGGCGGCTTCAAAACCCGCTTCCAAATCTACACAGTTCCCGGCCAGGTTTACTACAATTCTACCCGCAAAGCTGTTTTGACTGGGGTCGATGGGGTCATTTTTGTGGCCGACTCCCAGAATTCCATGGAGCAGGAGAACCTGGATAGTTTTAATAATTTGATTGAAAACCTTAAATATTACAACCGCGATGTCAAACAGATCCCGATGGTATTCCAGTACAACAAACGTGATCTCGATAACATCATGAGCATTGAGGATCTCGACGCCCTACTAAACCATCATCAACTACCAAGCTTTGCCGCTTCAGCGCTTACTGGAAGTGGCGTCCTGCAAGCCCTTACATCATGCTGCAAACAGGTTTTACAGGATTTGAAGCGTAAAAGTCTGCATAGCGACGCAGAAGTCTCACCTCAAAAGTTCAACAAAACAGACGACTCAAAAAACGATCTCCCTGAAGCAACAACCGCGACCCAATCTATTAAACAACAAAACATCACCGAAGAGCCAACCAGCACGACCGACAAACACCCCCCATTTGCCTTTCCTGAAACCAATCAACCGCAACCAACTTCAGGCGAACCTTTCAAACCAACAATAGCCCAAGTCGGTAAGGCCCGGCTCATCAACCCCCACACTATCAGCCTGCCTATTCGCCTGGCGACTGATCACGATCCGAACAAGCTACTCAGCGTCGACATAACCTTCAGTATCAATGATTTTATTCAAACAAATCTTTAAAATAAATTTTAGGCCCCCAAAATAAATTTTTCACTATATGCCATACTAAAGATAAAGAACAAAAAAACAATGAACTTTGTTCCTCAAAAAAGCTTACGCAAAAAGCCATCTCAAATATACAATATTTTAAGGGGAAGTTCTTGAACATAACGATGAATTGGAGTAAATGGACATTTTCGAACAGCCTCTTAGGATTGCTGTTCATAATCCTTTTAAACCCACTGAGCAGCCACGGAAACAGCCTCCTGGAAACAGCTTGGCAAGAAATTGCCCAAGCTCCCAAAACCTCGGTTCAATCACTAGAGCCGGCAACTACCAACTTCATTCGCGAACAACGGCAGAGCAACATTGAAAATGCGACAATATACTCTTTAGCTCTACTTGAGATGGCAGCCCTGCCAGACTTGGAGGAAGATGTAAAAGAACACCTGACAAAGGCTTCAATCGCCATATCACCGGACTACACTTTCCCCGAAACCGCCCTCTGTAAACTCCTTTTCAAGCAGCACCATTACCTGCAATCACTCTCCAGCCTGATTCGATCCGCACTGAAATTCAACAATAATCCCCAGGAAAAATTTTACGCCTCGACCTTTTTTTGGCTGGCAATAGCCTTTATCCCTCTGGCCATATTCTTACTGGTCACCCTCCTGATGGCAATTAAATATTACCGGGCCTTTAGCGAGATGGGAAGAATTAAATTAAACCAACAAGGTCTTTTGGCGCTGCTGGCAATAACGACTGTAATCGCCCTCGTGGTAATCCTGATTCCGGCCCCACTCACCGGCCTGCTCTTGCTGGCTCTCGGCATCTCTCTGCTGGCCACCAAACGAGACTCCATCACTTTAGTCCTGCTCTTATCAAGCCTACTCATCGTCCCTCTAGCCTACGAGAAGGGCATGACTTCGCTCCTGGCTCTCGATTCATCTTTCTTCAAAACAGCCCGCCATAGTGCGGCCGGGATTTACAATGAAAGTGAAGAAAACCTACCAAGCCAACCCGCCAACAACCAGAGTGAACTTATATTACAGCTTTTTTCTCAAGCCGAGACGGCTCGTCTTAGAGGTGAATACGCCAAAGCTGAAATTTTTCTAGAAAAAATCATTACTGACAATATTGAACTAAGTGCAGTTTACAACAACCTCGCCAACCTCTATCTCCTCCAGAAAAAAAACGACTCCACTCTAACCTACTACCGTAAAGCGATTCAGCTTGAGAGTGCCTCGGGGATCCCTTACTACAATCTCAGCCAAGCCCACATTAAACTGTCATTTGACCTCGAAAAAAGTTCGACAGCTCTCGCCCAAGCTTTCAAACTCAGCCCGACCTTGAATCAATCCCTTGACAGCAACCAAGACCTTACCCGACAAAGTAAATCAGAATTGATTTTCATGAACTTACCGGACAATATTTATCGTCGTTTTGCTGACTCACAACCCGGTAAAGAGACCTTCCTGCCGGAATTTCTCCGCCAAATCCTCTTTCCGGGAGCCACCAGCGGCCTCTACTACACTGTAATCATATTAGCTTTGGCTGGACTTCTTTTTTCGACAAAGCAAACCCCGGCAAACCGACATCTCTGCCCCGGTTGCGGTCGCCTCTTTCATTCAAACCGAAAATTAAAGAATAAAAACTGTCCCTCCTGCCGCCAAGAAAAACTCCCTGATGCTTTTGCATTCCTTGGCATTGAAAAAAACAGACCGAAAGCCAAACCCTTGGCCTTGGCTCAGGGCGTTGGCGGCATTATCCTGCCCGGTTTTTACCAATTTTGCACTGGCAACATTTTTATCGCCATTAGCCTCTTTCTGCCGCTCCTGCTCTGGTGCTACAACCTGATTATCTGCCAAACCGGCATCATGGAACCATTTCCACCTTCTACGGCATGGCTGTCCCTGGTTTTCCCGATCCTGATCTGGAGTATTAATTTTGCCCTATTGGCTTTCACACACTACCGGCAGCAAACCCGGAGCTCCTCAAGGAGCAACCCATGAGCCGTCCCCAAAGAGCTAAAGGTTTAAATGCCGACCTCGAAAATTTCGAGCTGACCGATGTTATGCAGCTCATTACGCAACAGGTAAAATGCGGGATTTTAAGTGTCGAAGGCAATGACGGAAAATGTTCATGGTCATTCAACGAAGGCTTCCTGGTTGACTTTAATTGCCAGTTTTCCGGGCATGCCCTCAACCTGAGAAACATCCTCGCCAAAACCTACCGTATTGACGAACAGCAGTTACTCTTTTTGGCAGAAAAGGGTTTAAGCAGCGACAGTGATCTTGAAAAAGAACTCGTAAAAAACAAAATTATAGGCCGGGAAGAGCTCGCCAAAACCAACCTCCGCCGGCTCATAGAGTCCTTCATCATAACCTTGCAATGGACTAAGGGAAGCTATAAATTCATCCCTACCAGCGAGGTCAAAAACCACGCTTTTTTGCCCCCTCAGGACACCAATTTTATCATCCTCGAAGCCCTGCGCCAGATCGATGAGATGGCGGTTATGAAAAAAAGGCTCCTACCCCTGGAGAGAGTCTTCGAATCAACCCTGGCCTTTAGCAGCGATGAATCTTCACTAGAGGATGATTCACTGTTCCAGGAAGGGCTGGAGGATCAATTTGACCAGGATGAACTTGGGGTTTACAAACTGATTGACGGAAAATATTCCCTGGCTGAAGTTCTCAACATAAGTACAATCGGCCAGTTTCACACCTGTCGCATCCTTTTAGATTTCTTCGAGAGAGGGATAATCACCCCGACAATTGGGGATCAGAATAATGCGGCCGGGATAAAAGAGAGCAAACACTACAAACATTTAACCGGAATTGCCCTATTGCTTTTAAGCTGCTCCGTCATAATCTCAATTTTCGTCTCTGGATGGTTCTATGATAACCCCAAAAAAATGAAGAATCCGACATTCTTTGCGGCCATCATCGACAACCTCAAAGCTGAACAGGAGATGGCCAGAGAGCAGGCCCGCAAACTATTAAGATAATGAAATCAAAAACAGAGGAGAGGAGAGAACCATGGCTGTAGAATACCAAAAATTGGGATTTGTCAATACTAAAGAGATGTTCGCCAAAGCTTTTAGCGGAGGCTATGCCGTACCGGCTTACAACTTCAACAATATGGAACAACTGCAGGCAATTATCAACGGCTGCGGCAAATCAAACTCCCCCGTGATCTTGCAAATCTCAAGTGGGGCCCGCAAATATGCCGACCAGACGCTACTGCGTTATCTCGCTGAAGGGGCGGTGGCGATGGCCCGTAAATCCGGCTACCAAAACCCCATAGCCCTTCACCTCGACCATGGCGACACGCTAGAACTCTGTATTTCATGCATCGAAAGTGGGTTCTCTTCAGTTATGATCGACGGCTCCCACCTAGCTTACGAAGAAAATGTCGCCTTAACCACCAAAGTCGTTGAATACGCCCATCGTTTCAATGTTTCAGTTGAGGGAGAGCTCGGAGTTCTGGCTGGCATTGAAGACGATGTCGTCGCCGCCAAATCGATCTACACCGACCCCGACCAGGTCGAAGATTTTGTCCGGCGTACCGGGGTCGATTCTCTCGCTATCTCGATCGGCACCTCCCACGGAGCTTATAAATTCAAGCCCTCACAGTGTAGCCGCAATAAACAAGGCGTTTTAGTACCGCCACCGTTGCGTTTCGATATCCTTACCGAGATTGAAAAACGGATTCCCGGTTTTGCTATAGTCCTGCACGGTTCGAGCTCAGTCCTGCCCGAATATGTTGAGACCATCAATCACCACGGCGGTAAACTCGAAGCCGCCGTCGGCATTCCCGCCGAACAACTCCGCCAAGCCGCTAAATCAGCCGTTTGCAAGATCAATATAGATTCCGATGGGCGTCTGGTAATGACGGCTATGATCCGTAAAGTCTTTAGCGAACAACCCCAGGAGTTTGACCCCCGCAAATATCTGGGGCCGGCCCGGGATGAATTGACAAAAATGATTATTGAGAAGAACGAAAATGTTTTGGGAAGTGCTGGAAGAGGATAACTCAGTGGGCAGTGGGCAGTGGGCAGTGGGCAGTGGGCAGTGGGCAGTGGGCAGTGGGCAGAAAAATCAAAACACCGGTTCACTGTCAACTAAAAAAAGATTCCCAGAAAACGATGTAGGAGTGGGGTATTGAGAAGAGCTTGTTCGTTGTGGTCATGAAGATCTGAAACCAGCCTTTCGATGGAAAAGACAGAAAAATAGAACTCAAAACTAAAACAACCCCTCTAAAGGGCCGCCCTTTACGGCTAAACCTTCAATCCGATCACTACTCTTACGATCCTCGACTAACAATGGGGCATGATGCTCTTTATGACGAGCATCAATCAACAAAGATCCGCCACAACCCCAATGTTTATCAACCACCCGGGCTCTTACACCATAGACATCAAGGGCCGGATCAGAGCGGGTAAAGGTGACCCAGAGAAAATTATTCAGGGTCCGGGCCGTAAATTCACTATCATCAACCACCACTAACAAAGGTAAGCCCTCAGCCTCAAAGTTTTGCGCAAGACGTCGTAATAACAGCTCTATCGCTGCCCGCGCCGCAACCCGACTAGCTTGACGGCAGGCCGGCCCTTTGATAACGGCAATACCGGGAAGGGCTAAACGAGGCTCAGAAAAACCCTCGGCCAAACCCCAATCTGCAGGCCACTCGACCAGTAGCTCACGTTTTTTGCTACCAACCGCGGCAATCACCACTTTTGACCCCTGGTTAAGACCTGAACCAGAATAATCAAGCGTGTCAATCGTCGTCCGCGTCTGAAAATGAAGATCCCGGCGCCAATCAACCCGTTCCAGAAGATGTCGCATAAAAGCTGTTATATCATCTAGGTCAAGCTTAAGGTTATCCTCTTTAGCAGCAATCAACAGATATTTCGCTAAAGAGAGCTGCCCTTGACCTAATATTGCATTGGCCTGGGTCAAAAGTTCTCGCGGTTCATTACGCTCCGCATAAGGAAGGTAACGCTCACTCCCTAAAGCGAGAAGTAAAGGGTGAACCCCGGCCGCATCAACAGCATGAACTCCAGCAACCCCAGGCAACACAGAAGGAATCAGACTGCCGGTAAGTTCATGAATAAATTTCCCAAAAACCGTATCTTCCTGGGGCGGCCGACCAACTGCCGTAAAAGGCCAGATCGCTCCGGAACGATGAAAAACCTTCTCGACCCGGACCACCGGAAAATCGTGGGCCAGACTGTAGTAACCTAAATGATCGCCAAAAGGACCTTCAGGCAATAGCTTATCCTCAACTATCGTACCGCTGATACAAAAATCGGCCTCAGCCGGTATCGGCAAAAAACCCTGCGGTTGCATAATTGTCAAACGCCGGCCCCCCAAAAGGCCCGCAAAAGAGAGTTCCGGCATCTCCTCAGGCAACGGCATAACCGCAGCCACAGCCAAAGATGGAGGACCGCCAACAACAATATTGACCTTCAGTTGAGAACCATGTTTCCGAGCTGACGCATGATGTAAGCCAATCCCACGATGCAGTTGATAGTGCATGCCAACTTCTCGATTGGGCTCATATCTACCCCCCGAAAGTTGAATCCGATACATCCCCAGATTAGAAAAACGCCAGCCCGGTCTTTCCGGATCCTCGGAATAAACCTGGGGCAGAGTCACAAAAGCGCCGCCATCATCAGGCCAAGACTTAAGTTGCGGCAGACGTTCGATAAGAGTTTCACGCTCCCCTATCGGCCCGCTTGATACCCGCCGTGGGAAAAGATGGGCCAGGGACCGAGGCAGGTGTCGCAAACGAGTCGGCTGTTTCACAACTGCCAGAGGATTTACTTTAAAATCGGTTAAAAGCTCAATATCCCGCAAAGCGTCGCGAAAGATAAAACGAGTTCGATCCAGAGTGCCAAAGAGATTACCAAGCATGGGGAAATGACACCCCTTGACCTTGGTAAAGAGTAGAGCCGGGCCCCCGGCCTCATAAACACGTCGTTGGATAGCCGCGATATCAAGATCTGGATCAAGCTCACACTCAATCCGTTTGAGCCTTTGCTGCCGTTCAAGATCGGCCACACAAGATGCAAGATTTTTATAGCCCATCAGGATGATATCACATTTTTGACAACCTGACTTAAGGCCGCAAAATGAAAAGGTTTAGAACAATTAGCCTTAAAACCATAAAGTTCAAAGTCGACCATTACCGGATCATTTGAATAGCCGCTGCAAACAATCCCCCGAGCTTTGGAATCGATTTCCAAAAGTCCAGCCATCGCCTCCTTGCCTCCCATGCCGCCGGGTATAGTAAGATCCATAATGACCAGATCAAAAGGCGTTCGCATGCGCAAAGCTGCCCAGTAGCTATCGAGCATAGACTGACCGTCAGTCACACTCTCGACCTCATAACCCAAGTCCAGCAAAAGTTCGACACAGACCTCACGAATCACCTCTTCATCATCCATCACCAGAATACGGCCCGAACCAGCAACCATCTCCATCGTTTATTTTCCTTATCAATTTTGCTCTGAAACAATTAGAAATCGTAGCTGTTCAGCATAATTTAAATTTAGCCACAGACCCACACAGACTCACACGGACAAAAACTTTTCGGGTCTGTGTGGGTTCGTGTGGGTCTGTGGCTGATAACACAAGCTAAATATTCATGTTCATTCGTTGATTTAAAGTATAATCTCAAAACACACTGAATTGTTGCTAGAAATCAAGATATCCTTAGAGATTGGCCTATGATTCTAAAGAACAATTCCCTCGCCAAACATGCCATAACATATTTTTACTTTAGTTTCAAAATTACTTCGTCAGAGGGAATAAAGGGAGGGAGCTGAAAAAGGAGTTTATCTGAACGCAATTACAATTTATGAAGAGCTGTTTTCGGATAAGGTTCGGCTCTCCTTGGAGGGAGTTGTGTAGCGGGAGATAACAGCATTGACCTCCTCTAAAGCCCGCTTTATTTTCTGGCTATAGATATGACTATAACCGGTTCTGGAAAACCCGGCATTGCGACCTTCCTGGTTCAACATATAGATATTTTCGCGCAAGACAGCAAGTGGGGCCTTGAGGGCATGACCCAGAACCAGAGCCGAAGAGATGGCTGTTTCACCCGCACCCAGAGTCTGGATCTTTTGCGAAAGCTGGTAAAAACGGACAGCTAATGCCAGTTGCACAGCATGGCCGAAAAGCAACTCCCTGAAAATCGGTTCATCTTCGACACCCCCACTCTCAAGCCTCAGACAAAAAGCGCCAATCAGACGACGTTCACTGTAGACCGGAAGAAAAACCCCCTGCTCTCTATTTTGCGGGTTCAAAAAAAGGGTTACCAGTTTACGAAGCAGGGAATTTCCATGAGATTCCGATTGATAATTATCGAATGAACACAACAAATCATCTTGCTGTTGCAAGACCTCAAGTTCACCAGCGTCCAGCAGAAGCCGCTGTCCTTGTCTTACCGAAGCCCCATCACCGGCAGCACTCCTAACGGTCAGGCTCTGTTCCCGCGACTTGAAAAGCATGATATAGGCGCTCGAAACCCCTGAGATACTATTAAGATTTTCAAGAATTCCAGCAAAAACATCGGTCAGTTTAAAATTATCTAAAAAAGAGCTGTAGGCTTTAAAAAGTGACAATGAACGTTTCACCAACTCATCATAGTCAGGTTCGTTATCTTGCTTAGCGATTTTTTCGGTCAGGCACACCGATGAAGAGTTGACTTTTTGAGAGATTAATAGTTGTTCAGAAACCTGATCAAGACCATAGACAGGTGCCTGTTCGGCAAAAAGAGTTACGATTCGCTGCCAATCAACACCGGAAAGCCGGGAGAGGGTTATTTTCGCAACAGCGTCACTAAAAACCAGTTTGCCCTCTTTTATTTCAAGACATTTGGCGAGAATATTGGCAAGCCCGATCAACTCCGCCAGAGAGTGATCCGAGAGCGAGGTTGCCGCCGTGCCGCTGCAACAGGCCCGACTCTCATGGTGGTTAGCCATAGTTTTGGCAAATTCGCTATCAAGACCCCATTCTCCGGCCACCCAGGCCCCGGCTTCGGTATGATCGACACCATAAGCGAGACGTTCCGCCTCTCTTTCAGAAAGCTCACGAGAACGCAGGTCGTGGTAAACTGGTGCCCGGTCGATAAAGTTGTACCAGAGAACCGGTTTGCCGATATCATGCAGAAGCCCGGCAATAAAAACTTTTTCACTCTCAATCTCAACGGCCAACTCTTCAACCAGGATTTTAGACAACAGAGCCGTAACTAATGAATGTTGGCAATAGTTTTTAAACAGCTGCGTAAAACTCCCCTGACGACGCGGGAAAATCGCCAGAAAAGACTCACTGGCGCAAAGAATGCGAATTGATTGACAACCTAAAAGAGCAATTGCGTGGCTGACAGTTTCAATTTTGTTACTGAAATTGTAAAAAGAGGAGTTGGCTACCCGCAGGATTCTCGCCGTCAAACCCGGGTCTTCGAGAATAACCTCGGCCAATTCAACCGCCGAGCTGCGATCTTCAGCCAGCATTGTCAACAGGCGTGACAAGACCATCGGCGGCGAAGGCAGCCGTAAACTCTGTCCGGAATGTTGGGCGGGAAAAACCATTTTTAATCTCTTAACGATCAACCTTGTCGCTAGATGTAAGCAACACAGTTTAAGGTGATCATGGAGAATGGTTCTGCATAATTCATTCCAGAGAAAAAAATGAAAATTTTTCGATCTCCCATATTATTTGCGAAGCGCACCCAATAAATAATCCTCACGTACATTGTGTAAAGCGTGAAAAAGGCTGTTTTTAACTTTGGGATTATCTTTCTGCAGGTTGGCTAGGAGCTCTTTCATAGCCCTTCTTTTGCCGGTGGCCTCCTGAAAAGGACAAGACAGGGAGTCGGTCGTTAAGCCATGATGACGACAGTAGGCAATGACCTCATCTTCATCAAGATAGGCCAGCGGCCGGATAATTGTCAATTTTCCAGAAAAGAGCTCCTGATGGGGCCGCATGGTGCTGAAACTGCTACCATAAAAAAGATTTAAGAGGGCGGTTTCGAGAATATCGTCACGATGATGGCCGAATGCGACCTTCTTAACCGCATTTTTTGCCGCATAGTCAAAAAGAGCCGTACGTTTCCAGCGGGAACAGTGAAAACAGGGACTTTCGGGAAGATCGGGAGCACTTAAACGGTTAGCGATATCGGTTTCAATAAGTTCAAGCTCCAAACCCAAAGCGCCTACCTGTTCCTGCAGACGTTCAACCCGAAACCCATCTTCACGCTCTCCCAGCATCACATGCACCGGACGCAGATGATAGGTAATCGGAATCCATCTTTTTCGGGTTTGCAGGATATGGAGAAGGGCCAGGCTATCTTTACCGCCTGAGAGAGCGACCAGCAGGGTGTCGCCATCGGCCGTCATCGCATAATCGGCCAAGGCTCGCCCCAAGCGCCGCTTAACCTTACCAACTATCCCTTTTCGCCTTTCACGCGCCATCAACCACCATTACCTATATATTGCCGCTGGACACGAGGGCTCCAGCCACAAAAAACCTCATAAGAGATCGTTCCTAAGGTTGCCGCCAGATCTTCAACGCTGATCTCTTGACCTCCTTGAACTCCAAGAATCACAACCTCATCACCGACTGTCACATCTTTGATCTCGGTCACCTCAATCATCGTCCAGTCCATACAGACCCGCCCGATAATCGGCGCACGCTGGCCCCGTACCAGAACTTCACCCCGACCCGACAGAGCACGCCGCAAACCATCAGCATAACCGATCGGCAACAAGGCAATCGTAATCTTTTCGCGAGCCGTATAGGTGCAACCATAGCTGACACTTTGCCCCGGTATAAGCGTTTTAAGCAAAACGATACCGCTTTTCAGCGTCATTACCGGTCGCAAATTGATTTTATCCCGCAACCCTTCGTCAGGATAGGAGCCATAGAGCGCAATCCCGGCCCGGGCCTGGTTACAACCTGGGAAATCATATCTGACAAGACCGGCACTATTGGCTAAGTGGATAGCTAAAGATTGCGTATCGACTCCAGAGGAGATACTGCAAACTGCAGAAAAAGCTTGGGCCTGATTCTCGGTGTAACGTTTTTCCCAAGACTTTTCGCCATCAGCAATGGCTAAATGGGAAAACAAGCCAACCAGATTCAAACCCGGCAGCTCTTTGACCAAAGCAATAAAATCCAGGGCCTCACTTGCCACAACCCCAGCTCGACTCATACCGGTATCAATTTTTATCTGGACATCAACCCGCTTCCCCTCTTGCTGAGCAAAGTCGGAAAGCCGTTGCGCGCTCTCAGACTCCCAGAGTACCGGTACAATTCCCTTTTCTAAAACTTCTGGCAGATCTTCTTCATAAAGCGCTCCCAAAATCAAGATGCTCTCTTTAATACCACAATCTTTAAGCGCTTTAGCCTCAGTAACTGTCGCCACCGCAAAACCGGGCACTCCCACCGCAGCCAAGCAGGCGGCAACCGCTGCTGCCCCGTGACCATAAGCATCAGCTTTGACAACCGGAATCACCTCGACATCGGGACCGGCACAGGCCTGCAAGGCGGCATAATTATGAAGCAATGCCGAGAGATCAATCTCGGCTACTGTCGGACGTTGTCTAAACATCATTCACTAACCACGGTTATGCAAAGCTTGCCTGAAATATTCAATGGCTTGTTGCAAACCTTCTCGCAGCTGAATTTTCGGGGTCCAACCGAGCTCATTTTCAGCCTTGCTTATATCCGGACGACGCTTTACCGGATCATCTTCTGGCAGCGGCATATAGCTTATTTTGGCCGCACTGCCGGTAATCTCCAGGACCAGTTCAGCCAGCTCCAGCATCGTAAATTCACATGGGTTTCCAAGATTGACCGGCCCGCTGAAATTATCACTCTCCATAAGCCGACCAAGCGCCAGAACCAGATCATCAACATAACAGAAAGAGCGGGTCTGACGGCCATCACCGTAGATTGTCAGGTCTTCACCGCGCAAAGCCTGAACAATAAAATTACTGACCACGCGACCGTCATCAACCAGCATATTGGGGCCATAGGTGTTAAAAATCCGGGCGATTCTGATATCAACCCGGTTTTGGCGATGGTAGTCCATCATCAAAGTCTCGGCTACCCGTTTCCCCTCATCGTAACAACTGCGTTTACCAATCGGGTTGACATGGCCCCAATAGCTTTCAGTCTGAGGGTGAACCTTGGGGTCGCCGTAAACCTCCGAGGTCGAAGCCTGTAAGATTCGAGCCCGAACCCTTTTGGCAAGCCCCAACATATTAATCATCCCCATAACATTGGTTTTGACAGTTTTAACCGGGTTATACTGATAGTGAACCGGTGAAGCCGGACAAGCCAGGTTGAAAATCTGGTCCACTTCCAGAAGGATCGATTCAGTAATATCATGACGAATCAATTCAAAATTATGCAAATCCAACAACTCATCGATATTACTTTTACGCCCGGTAAAAAAATTATCAAGGCAAAGAACTTCATCCCCCTGAGCCAGTAGATGGCGACAGAGATGACTGCCAATAAAACCGGCCCCGCCGGTAACCAGAACTCTTTTTCCCATAGTTGGACCCTTCTAAAAACAAAGTAGGTGGACACTTTACGCCCCGCAGGAAGTGCCCTTGGGGTGCGACGCCATCACCCGGTGTGGCCAAAACCGCCGCTACCACGTTTACTATCCTCAAGATTATCAACCAGATTCCATTGACAACGCGAAACCGGCGCCACAATCATCTGGGCAATGCGATCGCCATCTTTAATGATAAAGTCATTTTCTCCGTGATTAATAATAATTACGGAAATCTCTCCCCGATAATCAGCATCAATGGTTCCCGGCGAGTTGACCAGGGTGACGCCATATTTTACGGCAAGGCCGCTGCGCGGCCGTACCTGCGCCTCATAACCCTGGGGCAGAGCGATCGCAATTCCGGTCGGCACCATAACCCGCTGCCCTAAAGGCAATACCAGATCACTATCGAGTACGGCGTAAAGATCCATACCCGCCGCCTGTTCCGTCATATAGCGGGGCAATCGGGCCTGCGGCCGACAGCGGGCAATCTTTACCCCGATCTCATTTTCCTTAAACATTTATGTCCCTTACCCAAATCACATATTGCGAAAAACATCAACATCTTCACTGCGCCCCAGAACTACCAGGCGATCACCTTCCTGCACAATCTCATCTGGACCCGGAACCATTTGGCTAAAACGTTGCAACTCTCCCTCTTTTTGTTGACGACGTTTAAACATCATCACCTGCAGACCGAGACGGGAACGCACATCCAGAGTTTTGAGAGTCTGCCCGACAAAAGTCACCGGCGCCTGCACTTCTGCCATAACATAACCATCTAAAAGATCGATCTCTTCAACCTTGTCCAGCACCTGTACTGAGGATGAAATTTCGGCCCCGAGGCTGCGTTTAACCACCTCCCGGTTATAGGCTTCAGTAACCTCCCGCTGCCTGATCGCCCCAACCAGCTCACCACTGTCAGGATCCAGAATCGGCAATTGACGGTGATCGGTATGACCAAAGAGTTTCATCACCTGATCAAGATCGGCGGTCATCGAGACCGACGGTACTCCAGTTGTAGCGAGATCGGCCGCCACCAGCAGGTCCGTCAAATCATCCTGCTCAAGAATCGCTTGACGCACCTCCTGCAAAGAGACCACGCCAAAAAACTTTTTCTTATCATCAACCAAATAGTAAGAGGCATTGGGATAGTTAACTACCAACTCAAGCAGTTGCCGAAAACCCAGCCCAGGAGGGATAATTTTAGGTTTTTCGTCACAGAAATCAGAAACTTTTAAAGCCCGCAGAACATTAAGTTCCCGGCCCCGAAAGAGATCAACCCCGCGACTTACCAGTTTTATCGTGTAGATCGACTCTTTTTTAAGTTTAGTTGTCAGCAAGGTAGCAATAATCGTCGAGATCATCAACGGCAGAATAATCTTGTAATCGTTAGTCATTTCAAAAATGATCAGGATCGCAGTAATCGGGGCGTGCGTCGCACCGGCCACCACCGCTCCCATACCGACCATGGCATAAGCCCCGGAAGAGGCCGACAAAGTCGGCATCACCATATGGACCAGAGCCCCAAAAAAACCACCGGTCATCGTGCCAATAAAAAGTGATGGCGCAAAAATCCCGCCCGAGCCCCCGGAACCAAGACTTAAACTGGTCGCCAAAATCTTGGCAAAAACCAATCCCAGCATCAGAACCCAAGGAATCTGCCCGAGTAGTGCCAGACTCATACTGTTATAACCCACGCCATAAATACCCGGCACCAAAAGCCCGAAACAACCAAGCAGAAAACCCCCGAGAACCGTTTTCACAACCCCCGGGAGCTTGAGACGGTTGTCAAAAAAATCTTCCGAAAAACATAATACCTGGGTAAAGAGCAAAGCCACCAGACCCGATAACAGCCCCAGAACAGCATAAGGAATCAGCTCTATGGGACTGACCAGATGATAGGCTGGAACTTCGAAGGCGGGGAAATTTCCGAGAAAGTGGCGGGAGACGACCGTCGCCATAACTGAAGAGATTACAATCGGACTAAACTGAGCCACCCCAAAATCAGCCAGAATGATCTCGACACTGAAGAGGGCTCCGGCCATCGGCGCATTAAAGGCGGCCGCAATCCCGGCCGCCGCCCCGCAGGCGACAAAGACTTTGGTACGCTGTGCATTAACTTTAAGAAACTGGCCCACCGTCGAACCGATAGAGGAGCCGATCTGAACAACCGGCCCCTCACGCCCGACTGAACCTCCCGAGGCAATACAAAGTGATGAGGCAAAAAGCTTGGCTACAGCCACCCGCGGCCGGATTCGGCCATCGCGTAAAGCTATCGCCTCCATGACTTCCGGAACCCCGTGACCTTTGGCCTCCGGGGCAAAAAAGTAGACAATCAAGCCGACCAGCAAAGCCCCTCCGGTCGGTATGGCAATTTTCAGATAAAACGGCACATGTTTAAGGTGTTCCAGATCGAGCTCGCCTATACCCCAGAAAATCTGGCTGAAAAATTTAATCAGATACTGAATCCCAACCGCGCCAAAACCACCCAAGACACCGATGATGACAGCAACAATCACCATAAAAATATGTTCCGTTGAACGAAACTGGGCCATCGATTCGTTGAAAATTGTAACTAATTTCTTATACACCTAATCAACCAACCTATCTCTATCCGGACAAAGAGATCCGGTTATTTTTAAATTCATTAATCATACTAAAAATCTTCCGCCAATCGGCGACTTCCACCCCACAGGCATCTTTATCATTACGAAACCAGGTCAACTGACGTTTAGCATAACGCCGGGTCGCCTGTTTGGTATCGCTCAGCGCCTGCTCAAGGGAGAGGCGACCTGCAAGATGGTCGATTATCTGCCGATAACCGATACTCTGCAAAGGTTTGAGCCCGGGAACATAACCCTTGTCGAGCAGGCCTTGCACCTCCTCGACAAACCCTTTTGCCAGCATCACCTCAACCCGTTCATTAATACGCTGATAGAGCTGTTCCCGTTCAAGATCAAGAAAAATATGAAGAAAGCGATAACGCGGTTCCAGGAAACGATGCTGCTCCTGAAAATAGGCCAAGCTCTTGCCCGTAGCCAAAACCGTCTCCAAAGCCCGCAACACCCGAGTTCTATCCCGAGGCGCCAAGCGGGCCGCCATCGGCGCATCATGCAGGGCCAGCTCAGCATGCAAAGCTTCACTTCCCTCTCGGGCCAGACGACTTTCCAGTTCGGCGCGAATCTCAACATCAATTTCGGGCATCTCACATAAACCAAAAAGTAGCGCCCGCAGATAGAGACCGGTACCACCGACAACTAAAGGCAGGCGCCCCCGAGAACAGATATCAGCAATCACGGCAGCGGCCCGAGCCTGAAAGTCGGTCGCATTAAAAGGCTGATCGGGATCAAGGATATCAAAAAGATGATGCGGCACCTGACTGCGTTCTTCAAGATCTGGTTTAGCCGTGCCGATATCGAGATAACGATAGACCTGCAGGGAATCCCCATTGACAATTTCGGCATCGCACTTTTGCGCCACCTCAAGGGCAACCGCACTCTTACCAACCGCCGTCGGCCCGGAGAGCAGCACTATGTCTGACATCTGTGAGTTATCTTCCACCTGACCAATACTCACAAAAAAGAAACTTTAGTAATCAAGCCACTCAATCTCGACCTCTTCGCCGGCCCGGGCACCGACCGCCCCTGACGGTTGCACCACCAAACAGTTGCCCTTAACCATGGAGTTGAGAATTCCGGAACCCTGAGCTCCGGTCAATTTCACCGTCAATTTACCAACCTTATCACGTGCGGCAATCCCTCGGGCATAATGGCGCCGACTACCGGGTGACGACAGGTCATCAACAACAATGGCCCTCTCTTTTGGCAAAAGCAGGGCAGAATCGGCCCAACCCGCCATTTTTTTCATCAAAGGACGCACAAACTGTTCAAAAGAGACCATTGTCGAAACCGGATTGCCAGGCAGACCGATCACCGGTTTGCCAGCAACCTGACTATAGAGAAGCGGCTTCCCCGGTTTCATACAAACCTGCCAGAAACGAACTTGAGCCTCAGGCAAATCACGAATAACATCCTGCAAAAAATCGTAATCGCCCATAGAGACACCACCTGAAGTCAAAACCAGATCGCTACCGCTCACGGCCTCAAGCAAGGCCTGACGAATTACTGCCGGATCATCCCTGGTAATCGGAAAAATCTGGGGCACTCCGCCAGCCTGAAGAACCAAGGCCGCCATTGAAAAACTATTACTATTGCGAATCGTCCCGGGCCCAGGAACCTGATGGAAATCAACAATCTCATCGCCAGTCGCCAAGACCGCCACTTTTGGTTTTCGCACCACACTAACATACGGCATACCCACCGCAGCCAACATACCGATAGCAGCCGGTGTAATCCGCGTGCCCATTGCCAAAACCGTTTCACCCTGCCTGACATCTTCACCGGCCCGCCGAATATCATTACCCAAAACCACTGGCGCCTTTAAAATAATCGCCTCATCAAGTTCCTCAACCAACTCGCGCCGGACCACCGCATCGACGCCAGCCGGCAGCGAAGCCCCGGTCATAATCCGCACCGCGGCACCGGCAAGCAACTCTCCCGACCACGGCCGACCAGCCGGGATATCGGCAATAACCGGCATCCGCAAAGGCTTGAACTGAGCCGCCTCACTCTCCGCAGCCCGTAAACCATAACCATCCATGGCCGAATTATCTTGGGGCGGAACATCCCGGTCGGCGATAACCTCCTCACAGAGAACCCGCCCCAAAGCCGCTAGGAGATCAACTTTTTCAGTGGATAACGGAGCCTTCACGTCACCCAAGATCAGCTCCCGGGCCCGCTCCACTTCAATATATTTTTCCATAATTCAAACACTCATCCAGAACCGAGAAATTTAACCAAAAAAATAACATTATAGAATCAAATTACCCGACCGACCCTAACAGAGGGCACTAAACAAGTCAAGAAAAGCACAAAACCCAACTTGACATCGGACCATAAATCATCTAAAAGCCGACAATCAATTGCGCCCCCATAGCTCAGGTGGATAGAGCGACGGATTCCTAATCCGCAGGCCGCGTGTTCGAGTCGCGCTGGGGGCACCAATAAAAACAAGGGGTTATGACTGTTCAGGTTGTGATCCCTTGTTTATTTTGCGCGGTGGCCCCCACCCTGCCCCCACTTTTAGAGTGACGGGAGCCTTTTTTATCGCTCAAAGACAATAACCCAACCTCTTAAAGAGTAAATACATTCTAAACAATACTATATTTATTTTATACAGTATAATGCTTAAATAAAAAGCCCGGCAAACTACTCCGGGTTCTATCTCCCTGTCATTCAGGAAGTGTTAATCGCCTTCTTTATCCTTGTTGTAAGCGCTAAATAAAAAACCCGCCGGGTGAGGGGCGGGTTAAAAAAGGGGGGGGTAGGTTGAATGTTCGCTAGAGTGGGCCTATATTATTTCCAAAAGTCATTTTCTTTAATGTTGAACCGTCTGAGTGCTGCTTTTATTACAGGCCTTTTTATCATGGTATTGGGGCCATGGTTTTTGACGGGATATTGTGGCCCTTGTCTTTTGTCAGGAAAGTCCGGCCGCACGAGTATTATCTCTGATCCCTTACCCCGTTTAGCAAGCGTAATGACGCCAAATTTTTTTAATTTCTTTAAAAATGTTCGTAAAGAAAGAGCACCATCATTGGACATGACAGGCTTGCGGATCTATACAGGAGTTGGCGTTAAGCCAGGTTGGGATTATGCGTTTTTGAGGAGACTCAAGCATCGACCGTATTTCATGACGTTCATGTTGTTGCGTTTTGCATGAAAAAAACCGCTGCCAAACATCAGGAGGGGCAGGGTGGTAAAGGTTAGCTATATTGTCCTGGCTGAATGCGTAATCAATTTGAGCGCAGATCAGGCCTATAATATCTTTCTTTGCAGTCTCCAAGGTGTCGGCGGCAGCAACGATGTCAAGTTCCAGACAGTGAGCCACTGCACACCCGTCCTCAGTATAAAATAAAATATTAAAAGCAACTTCCTTATCCGTTGCCGGTTGCGCACTTTGTGCCATTAATTTTTCCTCCTAACTATAGTATCGTCTATCCACTAAAAAAAATCAAGGCCTATATATGGTTTGATTTTCTACTACCACACACGTCATCTTGTGTTTTTACATCTCCCGCCCCTACCAGACACACCGACCAACGACTTCAACACCCATTTTTCCCCGTTTAAATTCGTCTTTATATCTACAACAACGCAAACGGCTATCAGCCAAATTGATACCTTAAGGGTTAGCACTTAGCATGCCATTTGGGGCAAGGTCAAGGGTTGGTTGAGAGCGGCATTAACAGTGCGCTCGGAGACATTGAGTTTTTTGGCGGCTTCAGCTCTGCAAATTTGCAGTTCTGAGTCTTCGTGATTCCGCCCAACTTCACCCCCTTTTACGTTCGCCATGCGAGCCACCACCATGACCTCCGCAATGTGAGTTTTTACGAGTAGCTGATTCCCAATCCAACCCGCCATTTTTTTCGAGTACCCGGCCCGTGTCGCGGCTTGCCTTGTTCTCTTTTAGGGCTACCACTAATAACGCATTTTCTCAACCTTTCTTGCCTCGCGTAGGGGGTGGTAACTAATGGTAACAAACTTCCTTTTCCCGCGTGGAGGGTGGTGACAAAGGGTGGTGAATAAATGCAAAAAAACCGGCAACTAACACCGGGATCTCTTCGTTAAAGGGTAGCTTGCCCGCCATTTCATTGTGCATCCGTACAAGTTCCCGCATCCGCAAATCTGTCTCTTTTTTAAGTGCCTATTTTGGGAAATGGCCTTTCAGGTGGATACCTAATTCATCCAGGTTAATGTCAGGAACGGGGTCAGTCAGGAACGGGGTCAGGGTCAGGCATGACTAATGGGTACTTTAGTTTGAGGTTTTTTGATCTACCGTTATGCTGACTCTGCGACCAGCGGTTGACTTAGACGAACATCGAGAACGCCACCGGCTTTACTTCACCCACTTCGACGGGGTCAAAGCTGGCCAAATGGCGAGAGAAGTTTTCGGTTTACACGATAATCCCGGTCGCCCTTTGTCCAGCAATGACACCACTCGAAACAGGTTGGGGATAGCTTTTAACGTTAAAATGGGAGGCGTGACAGAATTGAACCAAACTCGTTGCCCTCACTTGGAAGAAAGATTACCACTGCCAAACTAAACCTTATCGGCAAACACCAAACTTGAGCGTATATCGTAACATTTTCATAATCACAAACTTCGTTTTAAAGCAATGCCTATTTTGCGATTTTGACCTAAAAACAATCTGCTAAACAAGTGCGGTATCCCGAAAGGGTTGCGCTTGCCGATATTAACTTTTTTCAGTTAAATCTCGTAAATATATTACACTCGATACCCTACTCACAACCCACTCTATCTGCTGATCCTCGACCAGAGGCCGTGACAAGCTCTTTTTCGAAACGTTTAGTTTCGAGTTCAAGTTTGCGATTTTGCCGCCGCAATTTCTCTTTATCCAGATCAGCCCGGCCGGCAATGCGCTGTTCACGACTCTCTTTGTTAGTGGGCTGTAGGCAGTCGGCAGGTTTTTTTGATCTCCCCGGTTTTCCCTGACAACTGACCGCTGCTGACAGCACCCTGAGCACCAGTGAAGAAGTGCCCTTGGGGGAGTTGACGAAAATCGATCCTAAATCTCAACCACCAAAGCGGGGTTAAAATTAGTTTTGTTTTCCTCGGCAAACCCCCGCGGATTACTGATAACCTGGGTTCGACCAATTCTATAGTCAAAAGAAAAATGAGTGTGACCGTGCACCCAAAGCCGGGGCTGAAACTGTTTGATCAGGGGTTCCATATCGACAACAAAGTTAGGCGTCAAAGAATTTCCGGCGAAACAATTAGCCAGCGACCCCCAAGCGGGAGCACTGTGAGTAACCACGACGGTGTTTGCCGGATCACTATCAGCCAAGCGGCTCCGCAACCAGTCTTTGGAGTGACGAAAAAAATTGCGGACATCTTTGGGCCTCAAACTGCGCTCAGAATCATCCTGGCGAAGCGTAATTGAGGAAAAATCGCTGATTCCCCGATGGGCACACTTGGCATGAAAATTAGCTTCATGATAGAGGTTGAAATCGGTCCAGAGAGTGCAACCCAGAAAATGCAGCCCACCAATTTCAACAGCTTCATTCTCGAGAAAATAGATATTGTTTTCAGGCAAAGCAGTGCGAAGTTGCGAGAGAGTTTCATGATACTCGCCTCCGTAAAACTCATGGTTTCCGGCAACATAGACTACCGGCAACGAGAAACAATTATCTCGAGCCCAGTTAAGCCCGGCGGTTCCCGGCGCAATATCACCGGCCAGAACCAAAACATCTGCCTCAACCTCTGACAGAGCCAAAGGTGCAAATTCCAGATGTAGGTCACTTAAAACTCTAATGCGCATCACTACTCGTAAAAAAATAATTCAAAAAGATAAATGCTCAGGATTGCTTACTATCGAGCAACAGGCGGATCTTGCTCATTATATCCTTGGCACTGTAAGGCTTATTGATAAAATGGTCCATATCGAGGTTGATAATATCCCGATCGATATCGCTGTCAGTATAACCGGAAGCAAAGAGAACGGGAAGGCAGTTTGCAAACATAATTTTTAACCCACAGGTTCAACCTTTCATCTCTATAGAGTGAAACCGGAAATATTCCGCAACTCCTGTTTTCCAGAGCACCATTTAAGTCAAACAAGTGCAGTTAGCTCTGCCCGGCAGGGCACTCTTTCATGCAGTTCCAGCAAAAATACTGAAACCCGATAATGCTGGCCTGATAGAGCTTCCAAAAGTGGGGGTCTAAGAGCATCTCTCTCTTCTCATCAGGTGAGGCTTCGGCATACTTCATCCCAAACTTTATCGCCCCGCCAATCCCGTAGGGCTGCGAGTTCTTTAAACACTTCATGACGTGGGTCTTACCCTCGTCGTCAAGAGCGCTTGCCGGACAGGCCTGAACACAGAGCTGACAGTCGTCACAGAGACTCTCTTCGACACGCGGATCAGACTCCAGCTCCAGATCGGAGAGAATCGCGGTAAAGAGCACGCGTGCCCCCAACTCTGGGTGCAGAATCAGGTTGTTCCTGCCGAAGGTTCCGAGCCCGGCGGCGAGTGCCGCGTGGCGCAATGAAACCTCGCCCACCGCGCCACCAGTCTCTTTGGTCATCTGTAACGGGTAGGAGATCGGCACCGTCATCGCCTTGGCACCGCATTTACTTTGGACAAAGCGTCCGACCTTGTAATTCATTGAACGGGAGAACTCCATAAGGTCCAGCCGCCCGTTCATAGCCACCTCGGGCGACTCAGACTCACAGGTGGCGAGCTCGCGGTAGGCCAGGACTATGAGCGATTTTACGCCGGGAAAGATTGAGTCGAGCGCCGGCGACATGGGGCTATCGTAATCCGCTGCCGCGGCAAAACCGACGTCGTCGGCTCCGGCGGCCAAAACAAATTCGCGTATCTTCTCTTTCATTGCAAAACCTCCCTTCTGTAAATTAAAAAAACTTATAGCCTCAAACTCCTAAGATGAAGGAATCTCCATCTCAGAGATATCCTTGTCAAGGCCGTTCAAGGTTTTCTCTACGAACTCACCTCGGGCAAGATTCTTGATTTTTTTAAATACCTCAGAGGAATACAGGGCAAGTCTTTTTGCTTCCAGCAACGCTGTTTCCCGGAGGACTTCAGGAGCGCAGACTATGTCTAAATAGCCGCACTCAACGGCACCCATGGGATCATAAAGCTCTGACAACAAGGTTGCTCGGGTTAAGTATCTTTTTGAGAGACTCCTTTGCGCCAGCCCCATAGCATAATCGGGTAAGAGGAGTCCAATCGAGGCCTCATTAAGACCGATTTTGAAATTGCCCTCTATACCCAGCTTTAAATCTCCAGAGAGCAGCAAAAGAGCCCCACCCGCTACCGCGTGACCGGTACATGCAACCACCAAAGGCTGAGGGTGAAGATATGCCTTCAGGAATAATTCACCACCTTTCTTGACCAGCTTACGAAGCCCCTCGTTACCAGCCTTCATTACCGAGAGATCAAACCCCGCGCTAAAGCGACCAGGTCGCCCTGCGAGCACTATCGCCTTTGCTTCATTAGCGGCACGATCCAGAGCATTTGAGATTCCAGCCAAAAGATCGAAGCTCAGAGCGTTGGCTTTGTTATCGTCCATAGTAATTATGGCAACTTCTTCAACCTGCTCATATGTTACAAAACTTGTTGTCATACCTACTCCTTTCATTCAATAATTCAAATAATTATGTTTCACCGAGCAACTGAAGGGTTGCCTGAAATGATTTCAGGCTACACTTCAGCCACAAACAGATTCAAAGGATCTATGAATTCAGGGTCTTCCTCATCAATAATGCGGATAAGTTCCTTATGCATCCGTTTTTTTAATTCCTGAAAAATCCCTCTTTTTTTAGCAAAAGCACCCGCATAGGCCACAGCTTCGGTCATCAATGTTTCCGGGTCACACGCTTTGACAATGACATTGGCGGCTTCCAGTTCAACCGCTGTCACTCTCCGGCCAGACAAAAGCATCTGGTTAAACTGATTTTCGGGAATGGCCTTACGCACAAATCCTAGCATTCCGGGTAAAAACGGTATCGACACATCCACTTCAGGAAAGCAGAAAAAACCTTTATCATTTCTCATGAACCTGAAATCACAGGCACAAGATATTATGGCACCATTACCAAAGGCATGACCGTTAATGGCTGCAATCACGGGAACGGGGAAAAGGAGCAACCGCTTAAAAACCTTGTTCATTCCATACATGAATGCAATAACTGCCTGGTTATCCTGGGCCTGGAGTTTGCCTCCGATCCACTCCACATCAATGCCCTGGGAAAAATTTTTTTCATCTGTTGAAGTCAGAACCATTGCCTTAATATCGGCATCCTCAAGGATCTCATCCAGACAATGATTCATCCTTTCGGCAAAACTTCGGTTCATCTTGTTGGGGCCGTTGCACATTTCCACAATTGCCACACCATTTTCATTTCTCCATTCAATCACGGCCATGATTTCTCCTGTAATTAATCTCTGATTTATAAATAAACAATATTATTGAACCATAAATTAAATTCATATATTTTTCAATTATTAACGTGCAAACTTTTTTTAAAAACGACTATGACAGAAAAATAAATCTGTTTCTTGATTAGAAGGGTACGAAATTCTTCCCCGCCCCCAAGCTATATTGTGCTTGTCAGCGATACAATCATCAGGTATAAACAGATACTAAAATCAATCCCTTACAAACAGCCACCGATCTTTCAGGGATAAACAGTTTATATCATGATAAAAAAGCTTGTTGCCAGTTTAACAATCTTGAACTACCTGGGTTCACTGCTGTTTATCTTTGGCTTTGCCATGATGGTGCCGGCTCTGGTCCATATTTTTTTTCCGGGGCCGGAGGTTTCGGCCCGGATTATTGCCGCTTTCATAGTTCCCGGGATGATAATCAGCAGTGCCGGCCTGCTTTTAACTAAGCGTTTGCCGAACAGAGTTCCCGACATTCAGGATGGCATGATCATTACGGCGGTGGCCTGGATTGTGGTCTCTGTGACCAGTACTATTCCTTTATATATCCTTTTGGATCACTCCTTCATCGACATTTTTTTTGAGGCCACCAGCGGCATCACGGCATCTGGACTGACCATCTTTACCGGCCTTGACGAGATGCCACCGGCAGTCCTCTTCTGGCGCTCGTTTATGCAGTGGATTGGCGGTATTGGCATCCTGACCTTTTTTCTGGCCGTCAGTTTTCGCGGCGGCAGCGCGGCGGCTACCCTCTTCAGCGCTGAGGGCCACAAGATTCACAGCAGCCGACCAGTACCCGGCATTTTCAACACGGTCAAGATCATCTGGACTATCTATGGCAGCATGACCGTGGTCGCCTTCCTGCTCCTCTATATGGGAGGAATGACTCTTTTTGATGCCATAAATCACACCCTGACTCTGGTTTCAACCGGCGGGTTCTCGACCCATGATGCCTCAATCGCCTATTTCAGCAATTTCGCTTATGGGGCCTTCATCGAATACACCATGATTTTCTTTATGATTATGGGGGGGACTAACTTTCTCCTGCACTACAAAGTCAGCACCGGTAATTGGCGGGCTCTTTACGAAGATTTTGAGATGCGCCTCTTCTGGTTTATAATCCTCGGATCATTTTTATTGATCGGCATCGACATCTACATCTCCCACGGCCATAAGCTGCTGACCTCATGGTCGACATTCCACCTCCATTTTCGGACCACCCTTTTTCAGACCATCTCAGTCATCACCAGCACCGGTTATGCGACCCGACATATTAACGACCCCTACTACCCGGCTCTAGCGAAACAGGTTTTCCTGCTTCTGATGTTTGTCGGCGGCTGTATCGGCTCAACCGGAGGCGGATTTAAGATTTTACGTATAGGAATCCTCTGGCAGACCTTGGTCAGCGAGATCAAACAGCTCTCACTGTCGCCCAAAGCGGTAATCCCTTTGGTCATTCAGACAAGAATCATCCCCCCGCGAGAAGTCAGACGTATCTGCGCCCTGCTTTTTGCCTGGCTTGGCCTGATCTGGATCGGCACCTCACTGACTTTAGCCTGCACCGATCTTGACGGCTTGGAAGCGCTCTCCGGGATGCTCTCGGCGGTCAGCAATATGGGGCCATTCTTCTTTTCCACACAAGAGCTGGCCGCCTTTCCCGCATGCGTTAAAATCTGCTATATCTTCGGAATGCTGGCCGGACGTCTTGAGGTACTGCCCATTTTTGTCCTCTTTGCCCGTCTCGCCAGAAGGTAAAACAACGGTAAACATCTACAAAAAGGAATAAGACCATGTATGTCGTAATCGCAGGAGGCGGTGTTGGTGGGGCTCATGTCGGACAGATGCTGGCCAACCGCAAAGATGATGTGGTTATCATTGAACAGGATCAAGCCCGCTGTGAAAAATTATACGCTGAGACTGGCATTATCTCTATCAACGGTGGGGCAACCGACATTCTTACATTAAAGGAGGCCGGTATCGAACGAGCCGATGTCGCAATCGGGACTCTCTACAGAGACAGTGACAACCTCGCCTTCTCCCTGCTGGCCCACAGCCTGGGTGTGCCCAAGATTATGGCCAAAATGCGGCATCCAGATTACGCCGAAGCCTACCGTTTTGCCGGGGTGACAACAATCTGTAATATGATTGAGCTCTTCCAAAATAAGATCATCATGGAACTTGAGAACCCTGACATTCAGATTATCACCCAACTGAGAAGTGATACCCTGCTGATAATGGCAAAATATCCCCAAAACGGGCCGCCTGATGGCATCAGTATCATTGATCTCGCGCAAATCCATGTATTTTCCCAAAACTGCGTCTTCGCCGGTATCCTTAACGAAAAAACCGGCAGGATCATCATGCCCCGGGGCCACGACCTGGTCTTTCCTGGTGACAAACTTTTTCTCGTTGTCAACCGCCAACAAATCCCGGGGATCTCTCACTACTTACGGAAGTAGGGAGTGGGGAGTGGGGAGTGGGGAGTGGATAACTAAAATATTTAGCCTGTTTCAAGCTGTTAATATTATTTTTGCGAAATTATCCTTGCAATTTAATTTTTTTTAGAGTATAGGCCGCGTGCTTCTCCGATCTCCTGACATAAAGATCGGTAAATGCCCGGTTCGTAACTATCTTTTCAGACCGGCACCCCGTTACTACTGCAGTTAATAATCCATATTGTCTATGGTTAATCAGATCGCCTGCTATCGCAAGATTGCAGGCGCTCTTTTTTTATTGGAATCAGAATACAGGTGTGACGATAACAGTCAACGTACCAGCTCACACAACTATCGACAAAAGCGTAAAAGGTGAAAAGAAGATGAGTATTGAAATAAACAAAATCCGCAACATCGGCATCAGCGCCCATATCGACTCAGGCAAAACCACGCTGACCGAAAGAATCCTGTTCTACACCGAGAGAATCCATGCAATCCACGATGTCAAAGGAAAAGACGGCGTCGGCGCCACCATGGACTCCATGGAACTGGAGAAAGAGCGCGGCATTACGATCGCTTCGGCCGCTACCTTCTGCGAATGGGATGAGCATGAAATCAACATTATCGACACCCCAGGCCATGTTGACTTTACAATTGAAGTTGAGCGCTCTTTAAGGGTCCTGGATGGGGCTATCCTGGTTCTATGCTCCGTCGGCGGAGTGCAGTCGCAGTCAATTACGGTTGACCAGCAGATGAAACGCTATAAGGTTCCCTGTATCGCTTTTATTAATAAATGTGACCGCAACGGCGCCAACCCGGATCGGGTTGTTGATCAATTGCGGGAAAAGCTGGGACACAACGCGATTGCCATGCAGATTGCGATCGGCCTTGAAGCAGAACATCAGGGTGTGGTTGATCTGGCAACCATGAAAGCTACTTATTTTGATGGCGACAACGGCGACGTTTTAAGAGTTGAAGAGATTCCAGCAGAACTTCTGGAATTGGCCCAGGAGAGACGTGAGGCTCTGATTGAAGAGGCCTCCAATTTCTGCGATGAACTTGCCAACGCCTTTCTTGAGGAGCTAGAGATCACTGCCGAGATGATCATGAGCGCTATGCGCAAAGGGGTTCTGACCCGTTCCGTAACTCCGGTTTATATGGGCTCAGCCTACAAAAATAAAGGCGTCCAGCCCCTGCTTGACGCCTCCGTCGCCCTCCTGCCCGACCCCTCTGAAGTCAGCAACACCGCTCTTGACCTCGACGACGAGGAAGCTCCAATCGAACTGGGCACTGACAATAGTGCCTCAACTGTCGCTTTGGCCTTTAAACTTGAAGATGGTCAATATGGCCAGCTCACCTATATTCGCGTCTACCAGGGAGATCTCAGTAAAGGCGACACCCTGATCAATACCCGCACCGGCAAAAAGATAAAGATCGGCCGTCTGGTCCGGATGCATGCCAGCCAGATGGAAGATATCAACGCAATCCCAGCTGGCTATATCGGGGCTCTCTTCGGCGTCGACTGCGCTTCCGGCGACACCTTTACTGATCCCAAACTGAATTACTCGATGACCTCAATGTTCGTCCCTAATCCGGTCATCTCTCTGGCGATCATCCCCAAAGACAACAAAGCTCAGATCAATATGTCCAAAGCCTTAAACCGTTTCTCCAAAGAAGACCCGACTTTTCGGACCTTTGTCGATGATGAAACCAACGAGACTATTATCGAGGGTATGGGCGAACTCCACCTCGAAGTATATGTTGAACGAATGCGCCGTGAATACAATGCTGAGGTGACCACCGGCCAACCTAGAGTGGCCTACCGCGAAACTATTACAAAACGGGCTGAGTTCAACTACACCCACAAAAAACAGACCGGTGGCTCCGGACAATATGGCCGCATCGCCGGTTATATGGAACCGTTCAGCGAAGGCGAATTTGATTTTATCAATAAGGTTACCGGAGGGTCGATTCCGACTCAGTTTATCTCCTCCTGTGAGAAAGGTTTCAAATCCGGCCTTGTGAAAGGAGCCCTGATGGAGTTTCCGGTTACCGGAATCCGCGTTGAGATCAACGACGGAGCTTCTCACTCCGTTGACTCCTCGGAAATGGCTTTTCAGGCGGCAGCTCGTGGCGCCTTTCAAGAAGCCTACAAAAAAGCCAAACCGGTTATTCATGAGCCGATCATGAAAGTTGTAATCGAGACTCCGACTGAATTTCAGGGTACGGTAATGGGAACTATCAACCAGCGCCGCGGCACCATCCTCGGAGCCCAGGAGGAGGGCCCGATGTGCGTCGTTGAAAGTCAGGTACCATTGGCCGAGATGTTTGGTTACTCGACTATTCTGCGCTCCAGCACGCAAGGTAAAGCCCAGTTCACAATGGAATTTGCCAACTATCGCCAGGTGCCGCAAAGCATTACCGAAGAGCTCCAGAAGAAAAAAGCTGAAGAGGGCAAAGGCGCCGCTTAATGTCACCGCAAAATGGAAATGCCCAGATCATCTACCTTAAAGAGAGGAACTTTAAAATGTTAAAAAAAGATTTAATGATGCGCAATCCCTTGCGGGCCGTCAGCGATGAAAATGGTTACATTCTGCCGGAAGGCGGTTTAGGTGCAGTTGTAGCCCGGGCCGGAGTTGGCAAAACTGCTCTGCTCGTCCAGCTCTCCCTAAACTCGCTTCTTAAAGGCGACAAAGCCCTCCATATCAGCCTCGGCGACCCGGTCAGGAAGGTCGGCCTTTGGTACAAAGAGGTCTTTAATAATATCGGCGTCCAGTACAAAATCGACAAAATTGACGATCTCTGGAATGAGCTGCTCCCACAACGCTTTATCATGACCTTCAACATCGATGGCTTCAGCGTTCCGCGACTTGATGAACGTCTGACCGAGCTTGCCGATCAAAATATTTTCATCCCCCAAATGATTCTGATTGATGGTCTACCCTTCAATCAGGAGATGAAACGCACTGACCTGCACGCCTTAAAAGAACTTTCCGAAAAGTTTAACTCACACATCTGGTTTACCGTCCGCAGCCATCGCCATCAGGAGCCTGACAGTGATGGCATACCGGTGCAGCTGGCTGAGTTCACCGACCTTCTCGATGTCATAGTCAAACTTGAACCCCATGATAGTAACATTAAGCTCAATGTTTTGAAAGGTAGTGGAGCTATCTCGTCCCAAGATCTCGCTCTCGATCCGGCAACTATGCTGATCAAGGAATAACCCCCTCATAAATTAGTTACAAATTTATTTTCAACTACAAAAAAGACGGATTTATATCCGTCTTTTTTTTGCGTTACAAGGCCTCCCTTCCGCACAGTAGAGTTCCCGATTAAAGATTTTTCTTGAATTCAAAGCAAAAATATGACAGGCTTACCTCCAGAAGAAACTCAAACATGGCCTTTACACACTCAGGAGTTATCATCATGAAACATGTCGCCGACATCATGACCCGGGATATATTCCCCTTAAAATCGAATCAGACCCTTAACGTAGTACGCCTACTGATGCGCACAGTAAACGTCCGCCATGTCCCCATCCTTAATGAAGATGAACATTTTGTCGGACTTTTAAGCCACCGCGACCTCCTGGCTTACTCGATATCAAAGCTTGCAGATATTGATCCTCTGGCCCAAAATGATCTCGACCGCAATATCCTGATTAAAGATATTATGCGCACTGAGATTGCCACGACAACTGCCGGCACCGATCTTAAAGAAGCGCTTAGCAGCATGCTGAAGAATAAATTTGGCTGCCTTCCGGTAATCGATAAGCAAAATCATCTGGTTGGCATCATCACCGATGAAGACATCATAAAATTATCCATAAAACTTCTGGAGAAACATGAAAAGCCGAAACTGCTGCCGGTAAACAATTAAAGATCCTACATTTATGAAAACAGTTGAACAAGGGATTGACAAAGTAGTTTGCCATCAATAGATTAGGCAGCAAATCAAAAAAATTTATAGCTATTGGAGAAAGATATGCAAACTGTAAGTATACAAAGCAGCCGCGAGACAACCGCTGTCAATGAGTTTATCTATAGTGTTTACAACTGGATGGCCGTAGGTCTGGCTTTGACCGGATTTGTGGCCTATTTTGTCGCCAACAGCGAAACCATGATGAGTCTTATATTTGGCAACAAGCTGGTTTTTTACGGACTTATTTTCGGTGAACTGGGTCTGGTTTTCACGCTGGCGGCAAGAATTGAAAAACTCCAACGAAGCACGGCTGTAGCCATGTATATTCTCTATGCGGTGCTTAACGGCGCTACCCTGTCGACGATTTTCATGCTCTATGCCCGTTCAACCATAACCTCAACCTTCTTTATCTGCTCCGGCACCTTCATTGTCTGTAGCGCCTACGGCATGTTGACCAAACGTGACCTGACCTCAATGGGCAGCTTCCTGTTTATGGGATTGGTGGGAATTATCATCGCTTCCGTCATCAACATGTTTGTGCAAAGCTCACAGATGAGTATGATGATCAGCTATATCGGGGTTCTGGTGTTTGTGGGCTTGACAGTATATGACACCCAGAAGCTGAAACGCCTGGCCCTCTCCCAAGGTGCCAACGGCAAAGGCGCCATCATGGGCGCTTTGACCCTCTACCTTGACTTTATCAATCTCTTTTTGATGATGCTGAGGATTGTCGGTGGCGGCCGGGATTGATGTATAAAATGATGAGTGAGGAGTGATGAAATACGCAAATTTATTTCATCCTTCATCACGCATAACTCATCATTCATAAAGGGCTACCTCGCGGAAGGCATTTTCGCGCAGGCGGCAGCTGTCACATAATCCACATGGGTTGCCTTGCTGATCAGGGTCATAACAGCTGATGGTCATATCGTAATCAACCCCCAATCTCTTACCCCACCTGATAATTTCACTTTTTTTAAGCTTCATCAAGGGCGCCTGGAGACGAAAATAGCCGGGTTCCTGAACCCCTTGGCGAGTTCCCAGATTAATCGAACGCTGCATGGCATCCAGATATTCCGGGCGGCAATCGGGATAACCACTATAATCTAAAGCATTAACCCCGATAAAGATATCACGCGCCCCCACAACTTCAGCCCAGGAAGCCGCATAGGAGAGAAAGATAGTATTGCGAGCCGGAACATAAGTAACCGGAATAACCTCTTCGGCACCTAAGTTGGCCCCCTCTTTAGGGACTTCGATCCCCCTGTCAGTCAGAGCTGAACCACCAATAAGACCCATATCCAGGTTAAGCACAAGATGCTTGATGGCGCCAAAATATACGGCTAAATCCCGAGCTTTATCAACCTCGATCTCCTGGCGCTGACCATAACAAAAACTCAAACAATAGAGCGCAAACCCCTGATCCCTGGCGATTACAGCAACCGTCGCCGAATCAAGTCCCCCACTTAAAAGAACAACTGCTTTTTTTTCATCACTCATCATTCATCACTCATCCTTATCGCATCAGCGTCCGCGATCACAATCCGGCCACAACAGGGTGTGGAGCTGAAGCTGGAGACGGGCCTGAACGCGATGTTCAAGCATCAATTCGGCCAATATTGCAGGTTTGAAAGATGCCACCACCGGACTGAAAATAATCTCTTTGCATTTTAATTGGTGAAGATTCTGTTTAATGAAGTCGAGAGTCCACAAAAAATCAGCCTTGTCGCACAAAACAAATTTAATTTGATGATGGGATTGGAGAAGGCTGAGGTTAGGCCGATAAAAACTCTCAACCATGCCGCTACCGGGAGTCTTTACATCAACAATCAGATGGGCCCGGCGATCAATCACGCCAATATCTTGAGAACCATTAGTCTCGACCAGGACAGTATAATCGAGATCCAGCAAAGAGCGAATAAGTTCTGGGGTCTCGGTTTGCAATAAAGGTTCACCTCCAGTCAACTCAACCAGAGAAACCTTATAAGCCGAAACCCGGTTTACGATCTCCTGAAGAGAGACTTTATCACCATCAGACTTTTGCCGGGCATAACCAGTGTCGCAATAACTACAATTGAGATTACATCCCGCCAGGCGCACAAAAAGACAGGGGAGGCCAGCAAACGTGGACTCCCCTTGAAGACTACAAAAAATTTCGCTCACACTGAGCATAAGACTACTTATTCTTAGGTTGCATCGAGATAACCACGGGACTGGCGATAAAGATCGACGAATAGGTACCAACCATGACTCCGATAATCATAGCAAAAGCGAAATCATGGATAACGCCACCACCAAGAAAAAAGAGGCTGATCAAAACCAGCATGGTAGTTAATGAGGTTAAGACCGTCCGGCTGATAGTCTGGTTAATTGAGGTATTCACTATATTGACAAATTTTGATTTACCAGTACCCTTCATATTTTCGCGAATCCGATCATAGACAACAATCGTATCGTTCAAAGAGTAACCGACAATAGCGAGAAGGGCGGCGACAATCGGCAAAGAGAACTCTTTATTGAGCAGAGCAAAGACCCCGACCGTGATCATGACATCATGGGCCAGAGCAACAATTGCTCCTAAAGCAAAACGAAATTCAAAACGCAAGGTAATATAAATCAGGATACCGATCATGGCGTAAACAATAGCCAACATACCCTGCCGGCGCAGATCCTTACCGACTTTTGGACCAACCATCTCAACCCGGCGGATATCAACATTTTCCGCAGCAAACTCCTGATCGAGTACCACTCTTATCTCTTCTGAAAGACCAACCAGGTCAGATTTTGATTTCTCAACTCGAATCAGAAATTCATGAGCCTCATCACCTTCAAACTGCTGAATGGAGGCTTCTCCCATACCGATAGTGGCTAAGGCCTGACGCACATCGTCGGACTCCACAGCTTTGGCAAAACGAACTTGAACCATAGTGCCGCCGGCAAAATCGATCCCGTAGTTAAGGCCACCGCGAACCATTAACGAAGCCACACCAACAAGAATGGCAATCGCGGAAATCATCATAAAAAGTCGACGTTTGCCGATAAAATCGACATTCATCTTATCTGAATTAAAAAACTGCATAGAGTACATCTCCAGGGTTATTTAAATACTAAGTTTTTTCAAAGGCCGCCGCTCGGAAACCATATCGAAGACCAGACGAGTTACAAAAATAGCCGTATAAAGACTCGAAATAATCCCCAGAGAGAGGGTTACCGCAAATCCTTTAATCGGACCGGTACCGTACTGGTAGAGAACTATGGCGGCAATCAGGGTCGTGATATTGGCATCCATAATCGTCAGAAAAGCTTTACCATAGCCACTATCAAGGCCCGCTCGGGGAGTTTTACCGAAGCGTAACTCCTCACGTATACGTTCAAAAATCAGGACATTGGCATCAACTGCCATACCGATGGTAAGAACGATACCGGCAATCCCCGGCAACGTCAAAGTGGCCTGCGCCAGAGCTAAAATACTCATGATAAAGAGCAGATTCAAAACCAATGCCAGATTTGCCACCAAGCCACTCAAACGATAGTAAATCACCATAAAGACAACAACTAACAAAAAACCAACTACCATGGAGATGAAACCATTACGAATTGAATCTCGTCCTAAAGAGGGTCCCACGGTGCGCTGTTCAAGGATCCGAATCGGGGCTGGCAGGGCCCCGGCTCTTAAGACAATCGCCAGATCATGCGCCTCCTTAGCCGTAAAACGACCACTGACCTGAGCCTGGCCCCCAGAAATTCGTTCCTGAATTACCGGAGCAGAATAGACGTTATTATCAAGTATAATCGCCAGACGCCGTTTGACACTGGCTGCCGTTATCTGATCAAAAAGCTTGGATCCCTGAGAATTAAACTCCAAAGAGACATAAGGCTCGCCAAACTGACTATTGAAACGAACGTTGGCATTGGCGATATATTCACCTGTCATCAGGCTCTTTTTTTCAAGCACATAAGGACGTTTACTGATAACAGCGTTAGTCTCCGGATCGCGGGTTTGCTCATAGAGAATTTCCAGATTCTCACCAAGCTCAGCAACACTTATTTTAGCCGGGTCAAATTGGTCATTAACCAGTTTAAACTCTAAGAGAGCAGTTTTACCAATCAGATCGATCGCCCGCCGGGTATCTTTAACCCCCGGTAATTGCACTAAAATCCGATTGTTAGCCTGGACCCGAATTTCCGGCTCAGCAACCCCGAATTGGTCAATCCGGTTACGCATAGTTTCGACGGCCTGATCGAGAGCTAGTCTTTCAATTCTCTGTTGCTCTTTTTCACTTACCGAGTAGATAACAATTGGGCCCTGGCTTGACATATGACGCCAAGCCGGAACCCGCTCTTCGAGAAAGCTCTGCAAACGTTCAAGCTCATTGGCATCTTCAAGTACAAACTTTACAGTCCCAGTATCAACCTGGGTAACCTCAGAAATTTTGATCTTATCTTCTAACAACATGCGCTTGACGCTGTCAGTCATGCGATCGGTCGAAGCATGCATCGCTTTCTCGACATCAACCTCCATAAGAAGATGGATACCGCCTTGCAGATCAAGACCCAAATGAATTTTTTCAGTTGGAAATATTTTTCCCCACCAATCAGGTACAGTACCACCCATGGTTGGGAAAAGATAGATCAGGGCCAAAAAGACGCTTGCCAAGACAATCGCCAGCCGCAGCTTAACACTTTTAATCATTAGTTAAAATCCTCGTACTTGTTAATCTTCAGGGTGTTTTACTTAGCGCAATTACCCTCGGTGAGAAAAAGCCTTCTCTAACCCACCATTTAAATATATTAAAAAATTCGGTGAATCCCAGATCTCGGAGCCTAAAGATATCAGTCCTCAACCTTTTTAACCGACGTAATTTGTCCACGAGAAACCTTGATTCTCACTTTTTCGGCTATTTCAACAGTAACCACGGTTTCGGCAACATTGGTAATTCGTCCCATGATACCGCCCGCCGTTATAATGTCGTCACCCCGCTTAAGCCCAGCCAGCAACGCCTTATGCTCTTTCTGGCGTTTCTGCTGCGGTCTGATCAATAGAAAATAGAAGATAACGAACATTAAAATCAAAGGAATAAAAGTTTTGATTCCTTCTAAACCACCAGCGGCACCTTCCGCTCCACCAAACTGACCCATTGCAAATGCTACACCTAACATAAGTTTCTCCCTCTTAATATTAACAGATAAAATTATAAGATTAAAATCAATAGTCCTGACAAAAATAAAATCAGATTATTATCCTTGACTCTTGTAATCTGCCAGAAAAGAACTTTTAAATTTTTGAAAATCACCACAATTAAGGGCTTCGCGCATTCCCACCATAAGTTGATTATAAAAGCGCAAATTATGAATTGTCGCCAGCACTGAAGATAAAATCTCCTTTGCCATAAAAAGATGCCGCAGATAAGCCCGACTAAAGTTGCGACAGGTATAACAGTCACACTTTGCATCAATAGGCTCTTGATCCTCACGAAAACGAGCCTGCTTGATCGAAAGCGGGCCATGGCTGGTAAAATACATGCCGTTTCGAGCATTGCGGGTCGGCATTACACAATCGAACATATCAAGACCAGCCGCCACCGCAATCAGCAGGTCTTCAGGGGTACCCACACCCATCAGATAACGAGGAAACTCTTCCGGCATCTGCAAACCAAACTCATTGACAACCTCATACATGGCCGCCGAACCCTCTCCGACACTTAAGCCGCCCAGGGCATAACCGTCGAAGCCTACGGCCACAGTCTTCTCAAGACTTAAACGGCGCAATTCGGAAAAAGTACTACCCTGGACAATGCCGAAGAGAAGATTATCAGATCGCCGCCGCGCCTGTTTGGAACGTGCGGCCCAGCGAGCGGTTAATTCAAGCGAGTCGAGGGCCTGCTTAGAGGTCGCCGGATAGGGCGTACACTCATCAAAAGCCATGATAATATCAGCCCCTAAGGCTTCCTGAATAGCGATCGAAGATTCCGGCGTCAGGCGATGACTGCTGCCATCGATAGGTGAACGAAAAGTTACCCCCTCTTCATCTATACGCCGCAAAGATGAGAGACTGAAAACCTGAAAACCACCGCTGTCAGTCAGAATCGGGCGCTTCCAGCCCATAAATTTATGCACTCCGCCCAGCTTTTTGATCAATTCATGTCCGGGACGCAGAAAAAGATGGTAGGTATTGGCCAGCACAATCTGGGCCCCAACCTCATCTTCAAGCTGCTTAGGGGTTAAACCCTTAACCGTTGCCTTGGTTCCGACCGGCATAAAACATGGGGTCTCGATAACCCCGTGCGCAGTCGTAATCCGTCCCCGACGGGCGTTACCAGCGAACTCTTTATTAACAATCTGAAAAGCACTCATGTAGAGATCAACATGGCATCGCCATAACTATAAAACCTGAACTTTAACGCAAGAGCCCGACGATAAGCCGCCATAATGGTTTCCCGACCGGCAAATGCCGAAACCAGCATCATCAAGGTTGAAGCCGGCAGATGAAAATTGGTGAGCAGTGCTTCAACCAGTTTAAACTCATACCCGGGGTAGATAAATATATCACACATCCCCGAGCTCTTTCCGGTTCCGGCAAAATATTCCAAGGCCCGGGTTACGGTAGTGCCAACTGCAACAATACGACCCTTTCTCGCCTGAACCTCTTTGATACTCTCAAGGGTTGCCTGCGGTATCTGAAAATACTCTTCATGAATACGATGTTCTTCAACTTTCTGGCAACGTACTGGTGAAAAAGTACCGAGCCCGACATGCAGGGTCAAGAAAGCTGTCTCAATCCCTTTTTCATGCAACCCGACCAGCAACTCTTCAGTAAAATGTAGCCCGGCCGTTGGCGCAGCCACAGCACCAGAGGCCGCAGCAGCGGCATAGACCGTTTGATAGGTCTGTCGATCATCATTTGAAGGCTCTCTTTTTATATAGGGCGGCAGCGGCACCTGGCCAACCTTTTCGATAGCGGCATTAACACTTACGCCACTCTCAACCGACAAAGCTAACAGACCGGGGTCTGTACCCGAAGGTTCAACAACCTGACCGCGAAGACCACCTCCAAAATCCAGTTTTTGGCCGCTCCGCATCTTCTTAGAAGATTTAAACAGGGCTTGCCAAAGAGCCCGGTCAGGGAAAAGATTTTTGGCTTTCTCATCAGTCCCTGAAGTTTCAGTAAGAGCTCTCACCAGAAATGCTTCAACCTGACCACCACTCTCTTTGCGCCCCAACAAACGGGCCGGTATCACTTTGGTATCATTGAGAACCAGCAAGTCACCGGGCTTTAGATGTTGGCTCAAATCACAAAAGAGTTCATCTCGAAAAAACTGACCTTGACGTTCGACAAGCAACAATCGAGACCGGTCTCTCTGAGATAGAGGGTACTGAGCAATACGCTCAACCGGTAGATCGTAATCAAATAACGCTACATCCATAAAAACCAACATTGTCTCGTTTTGACGCCAGATCAATTATCAAAGATCATTAGGCCAGCCGACTTGCAAAGGGAGATTATTCGCCTCATTTCCGCCGCCGCCAAAACAGCCCGCTTATAAACCACAACTGCCTTGCTAAGTCAACCGTAATCAACCGATTGCGATCAACAATTACCATTTGAAAATAAAGTGGAGAATAAGGAAATCGAAAATCAGGAGAAATTTACGAGATAGAGCAAGGCCACCCCTGAGAGCATCGCGACAAGACCAAAAATCCGCAAATATTTTTCCGGCTGTTCTTTAATCATCTCCAAGGTTTTCTTAATCGAACCCGGAGCCAAAAAATAGGGCATCCCCTCAATAATAAGCGCCAGCCCCAAAGCTGTAAGAAAATATTTCACTTAACTCCTAACCCGGCAAAACCGGAACCAAAAAGATATCTTTTTATTTCACTAAAGTTTCAAGTTTTTGCTTAAGTTCCGCTTTGACAACCGGATCCGTCTCCCAGCTCAGCAGATCTTTGTAGAGCTTTATCTGCTTACGACTATAGCCTTGAGCTTCGTAAATTGTTGACAGGCGGAGTGCGGCCAAGTAACGAAATTCCTGGTTCTCTCCCTCGTAAAGCGCCTGATAACGAATCAGGGCTTCGCCCAGATCTTCACAACGATAATAAGCTTCGGCCAGCAAGAATGTTACCCGGTCAGCGATTTCCCCTTCAAGTTCCAGATTTTCAAGCCAGAGTAATGAAGGCTGAGCCTTGGCATATGCCTGAACCTGAAAAAAATGATCGGCAACGAGAAGAACGAGCTCGGGAAACCCTCTTAAAAGTTTTTCATTTTCACGTCTATCCAAAGAAAAAGAGGCGATAACTTCAGCACTGGTCCAGTCGTCAAGATTTTCTCTAGCATCGCTCTTGGCGGCCAGGCCATGCAGCGTCGCCAGTAATTTAACTCTTGTCAGAGAGTCACAATAATAAGCATACATTGAGCGATAAAAAGCTACGGCTTCGTTAAAGCGTTCCAACTTTTGCAAGCAGTTACCGGCCACAATATCGAGAGCATAGCGCCGCTCTCCTGACGAAACGGCCTTATCATAAGGCGGCAGAAAAGCCGGCACATATTTTACAATTTCAGAACACTTCCCAACTTTCTCAAGAGAACTCAAATAGGGGAAATAGAAGCGCTCCTTTTTCCAGAAATCAGCATCATCCGCCGCCAAGTTGCCACCGGCGGCAACCGACCCCGCATAATCTTTTGTCTTATAGTTGAGCAACAACAGCGATTGCAGAAGGTTAAGCCGCGAGGAAGAAGCCGATGAATGTAAAGCAATAGATGCCTCAATCCAAGTTTTAAGGGCAGCTTCATTTTTTCGATCAATCTCAATCAACAATCCATAGAGGAGGATTTTATCGTCTTTGGAAATATTTAACCGTACAATTTCAATCAGTTCTTCCCGAATCTCCACCATACGAGATTGCGTTCGCAAAACCTCAGCTGCCAGCTGTACAGCAGCACTCAGCTTGCCTTGTTCGAGCTCTGATTCAGGAATCAGCAACCATTTTTGTAAGATCTCTTTAAGAACCTTTGCTTCCTGACAATGCCAGGCACACTCAATCGTAACCGCATAGAGATCTTGACGCTCAGGGTTCGCGAGAGGAAAGTTTTTAGCATCACCATTAATCACTTGCAGTAAAGGCAGGCAAGACTTAAACTTTTCAAGCTGATAACGGGAAAGAGCTGCAATCCAGTAAACCTTCTGACGATTAATTTGCAGTGATCTCTTTTTTTTCGCTTGAAAAGCAGCAATCAACGGGGTCACCACCTGATTGGCGGCTGCAAAATTTTTCTCCTCAAAAAAGCGGCGGGCCAACTCAAAACGAGCCGTAAGTGCCGAATCACTCTGAGGATACTCCTTAATCAGATCTCTAAAGATTTTCCGGGCCTGCTTTTCATTTCCGGCGACAAGAAAACAGTTTCCGATGCGAAGCTTCAGCACAGCGGGATCAACCCCGAAACCTGTAATAAATGCAGGTTTTTTCAGCTCCACGAAAAGAGCGGCCGCCCGCTGACAGGAGCCTGTTTCTAAAGAACATAAAACCAGAACCAGACGAACCCGCTCAACCATTTTAGATTCCGGATAGTGCAATAAAAAATTCTCAAGCTCCTGCCGAGAAAAATCGTAGAGTCCATCTTCGAAAGCCCCAAAAGCCACTTTCGCATCATCGAATTCATCGGCTGATGCTGTCACACCCGCGAAGGCCCCAAAAAAGATCAGTAACGAAAAGAGAAAAATGATCAGGATAGAACGAAATAAAGTCAACACTACACCAAACCTGTTTTACTGATGGGTGCCTTGAAAAATTAGAATTTTTGTTCAAGTACGAGGCAGGTGAAGATTTTAACCGCAGGAATACATTGAGTATTTTGAGGATTAAAATTTGAGCCTAACGCAGTAATTGGGCAAAAAGGTAATTTTTCGAGGTACCCTAATAATTGGACCGCAATTTCCTACAACGACGTTGACGTTTGGTCAAGTGGAATCTTCAAAAAAACAGCTCTCTACTTGACAGCAAGGCTCTGCATGAACTACTAAGCCAACATGTCAACTCTCCTAACTATAGGCTGTGGTGGCTTTCTTGGCGCCATCAGCCGCTATCTGGTCTCCGGCTGGATTTACACAATCTTTGGCACCGGGATGCCCTACGGCACCCTGACCGTCAACATTGTCGGCTCTTTTCTTCTGGGAATTGTGGCCCAACTCATGATTGCCGGTAATTTTCTGACAACCACCACCAGCTCTTTTCTCAGTATCGGCTTTCTCGGGGCCTTTACTACTTTTTCGACCTTCAGCGTCCAAACCCTGGAACTCCTTGAAAGCGGCAATCCGACAAAGGCTCTGCTCAACATTCTCCTAAACCTCATACTATGCTTAATTGGCGCTTGGGGCGGGCTTTTTATCGGTCGTTTTTTCTCCTGAACCTGAGCACCACCAACTCCGATTCCTCCATAAAATAACATCTAATTAAAGTGCTTGTCGTGATTTTTGCTCGACCTGTCTCAGCTGGGGTCATTGCTGGACAATTGGCGGCCGCGGGATTCGCGCTAAATCAAAAAGATCAGCCCACCAACTGTCCAGCTTTGACCCCGTCGAAGTGGGCGTAGCAAAGTTCAACGATACCCGCTTGAACTTAAAAAAATAAAAAAATATCCTTGACATTAACAAGATGTTGTGTTTTAAGGTTCCCCCAACACCAACATGTAGTGCCTTGCACTAAATACCCATAAATCAATGAAACTCGTTAAAATCATTCAACTTTAACTTTTTCACCAACAAAAAGGACACCCTCCATGGCAAAATCAGCGAACCAGGAAAAACACCAGGCGACCCTGCCAAAATCTGCAACCCTGCCCCAATTCAGCGACAACGCAATTACCGTCTTAGAGCGTCGCTATCTGAAAAAAAATGAGTCTGGTGAGGTCATTGAGGAACCTAAAGATATGCTCTGGCGAGTCGCCTGGACTATCGCTGAAGGCGAAAAACCGTTTGAGCCAAAAGCCGACATCCAAAAACTCGCGGTTGAATTTTATGAGATAATGGCACGCCTCGAGTTTCTGCCCAACTCTCCAACCTTAATGAACGCCGGCCGCGAATTAGGCCAGCTCTCGGCCTGCTTTGTGCTGCCCATCGAAGATTCAATGGAGAGTATCTTCGAGGCCGTCAAACAGACCGCTTTAATCCATAAAAGTGGCGGGGGCACCGGCTTCTCCTTTTCCCGTATCCGTCCCAGCAACGATCTGGTTCACTCGACCAGCGGCATCTCCAGCGGCCCACTCTCTTTCATGTCGGTCTTTGATTGCGCCACTGAAACCATCAAACAGGGCGGCACCCGACGCGGTGCCAACATGGCAATCTTAAGGGTCGACCATCCTGACATTATGGATTTCATTAAAATCAAAGCTGATTTGACCAAACTCCAGAATTTCAACCTCTCGGTAGCCCTGACCGATGAATTCATGACTGCCTTAAAGAACGACGACGACTACGACCTCTTAAACCCCCGCAATAATGAAGTTGTCAAACGCCAGAACGCCCGCAAAGTCTTCAAACAGATTGTCAAACAGGCCTGGCTCTCAGGCGAACCCGGCATTATCTTTATCGACCGTATCAACGCCGAAAACCCGACCCCGCAGGTTGGTCCCATCGAAAGCACCAACCCCTGCGGCGAGCAGCCGTTGCTGCCGCACGAATCCTGCAATCTCGGCTCTATTAACCTGGCCCGCATGGTCAGTGATGGTAAAGTCGACTATGACAAACTCGGAAAAACGGTAACAGCGGCGGTGCATTTCCTTGACAACGTTGTCGACATCAACAACTATCCTCTACCAATCATTGAAAAGCAGACCAAAGCCAACCGCAAAATTGGCCTCGGCGTCATGGGCTTTGCCGATCTTCTCCTCCTCCTCGAGACCCCATACTCATCCCAGCAGGCCCGCGATCTCGCCGCCGAGATCATGGCCTTTGTTGACCGTACCGCCTATAACGCCTCTATCGCGCTGGCTGAGAAACGCGGATCGTTCCCGAACTTTCCGGAAAGTACTTACGGCACCGAAAACCCGACCGTACCAATTCGCAACGCCACCCGGACAACCATTGCTCCAACCGGGACCATCAGCATCCTGGCCGGCTGTTCAAGCGGGGTCGAGCCCATATTTGCTTTAGCCTTTTTGCGCCGGGTCATGGATGACGATGAACTCTTTGAAGTTAACCCGATCTTTGAAAGTGTGGCTCGCAAACACAACTTTTTCAGCCGCTCCTTAGTCAAAAAAATTGCCCACAGCGGCAGTTGTCATAATCTGGATGAGATTCCGGAAAACTTTCGCCTCTTTTTCGAAAGTGCGCACGACATCAAGCCCCAAGACCATATTGAGATCCAGGCCGCTTTCCAGAAGTATACTAACAACGCGGTCAGCAAAACTATCAATTTTGCCCAAGATGCCACCATCGAACAAGTAGAGAAAGCCTACTTGATGGCCTATGAAAAAGGCTGTAAAGGGGTCACTATCTATCGCGACGGTTGTCGCGAAAACCAGGTTCTCAATATCGGCAAAACCGACACCAAACAGACCGCCAGCGGTGCCGAAAAACCGACAAAAAGAGATCGCCCTCAAGCTCTGGTCGGACGTACCTACCAGATGACCACCGGTTGCGGCCCACTTTATGTGACGATTAACGATGATGAAAAAGGCCTGACCTTTGAACTCTTTAATACCATCGGCAAAGCCGGAGGCTGTGCCGCCAGCCAGAGTGAAGCGATCGGGCGTCTGGTCTCTTTAGCCTGGCGCAGTGGGCAGCAGCCAGAACCGATCATCAAACAACTGATCGGTATCAGCTGCCACAAACCCTCCGGCTTTGGTGAAAATCGGGTCACCTCATGTGCTGACGCCATCGCCCAGGCAATCCGCTACCATATTGAGAAGAATAACGGCAAACGTAATCAGGCTCTCCACGAAGAAAACAATATGGCCTTTGGCGCCTGCCCCGAATGCGGTGGCGTCGTCGAGCATGAAGGCGGCTGTATGGTCTGTCACACCTGCGGTTATTCGGAATGCGCGTAGAAGGCTGAAGTTTTACTCAAAATGGTCAAAATATTTTGTGACTACTCAGCATGTTCTATTTTCAAACTATCTCGATGTGGGGACAGACCTCCAGCGAGGGCTTTTACCCTGAAGGGTACAAGAGCCCGAAGCGAGCTGAGCTCTGTCCCCTTCGAAGTGGGCGAAGCAAAGTCCGACGCTTTTTGTAGTAGCTTTGAGGAAGCTCGTGTCTTTGTGATGGTATAAATACTGTGGTAATTGGGGTTGGTACTGTGGGTAATTGGTTGGTAATTGGTGTCAGAGTAAAATTAATTTTGTACAGTCTGACCCCATCTCTTCCGGGCTGTCTCGAATGGGGTCATTGCTGGACAAATGGCGACCACAGGATTCGCGTAAATCAATTTTTCAACTCGCCAATTGTACAGCTTTGACCCCCTTTCTTTCTGACCCCCTTTCTTTCTCTTTCGTGTTGCCTAAAAACTGCCTGGAGTGCATCCTGTTCTTGCCTTTAGGCAGTTCTCTTTCGTCTCATCATGACAATACCTGAGACCAGCATCAGACACCCGAATAACATCATGCCCCATTCATTTAGAGTAGGTATTGTGGGCCCTGCCACCACCGGGATCACCGTTGGCTGCTCTCCCGGCTGGGTTGTGTCCCCATCCGTATCCTGGGTGGCATCGTTGTTCCCATCCCAGTTGCTGTCATAAGACACCGTCCCCTGATTGCTTATCTCGGTTACCCCGTCAGGCACCGGAGTGTTCACAGTAACCCGGAAAGTGACACTGACCTGGCTGTGCGCCGGCACATTGATCCCAGTGATCTTGAGCTCCGGAGTCTGGGTCACCACCACGCTTCCCAATGGGGCCGTGGCGCTTTCTGCGATGTAGGTCGTGTTGGCCGGAATCGCGTCTGTAAACTCCATCCCATTCACATCAAAACCGCTCTGGTTCTGCATCAGAATCGTGTAGCGCAGACTGTCCCCGGGCTCCACGTTCCCCCCGTTCTCGTCCTCAACACTTTTGATCGCAGCCACCTCTAGAGTAGGTATTGTGGGCCCTGCCGTCACCGGGATGATCGTAGCCTGCTCCCCGGGCTGCGCCGTGTCCCCGTCCGTCTGCTGCGTCGCATCGTTGTTCCCGTCCTCGTTGCTGTCGTAAAAGACCATCCCCTGGTTGCTTATCTGGGTGACGCCTGCCGGCAGCGTGCTGTTCACCGTAACCCGGAAGGTGACGGTGACCTGGCTGTGCGCGGGAACGTCAATCCCGGTAATGTGCACCGGCGTTTCGGTCAC
>Ga0307990_1000185_pt1 | contig 60217 bp, 51 predicted proteins | sample EllFjometagen129_FD_203168 | JGI IMG/M metagenome (GOLD analysis project Ga0307990, IMG submission 203168) | Marine microbial communities from Ellis Fjord, Antarctic Ocean - #129 | ecosystem: Environmental > Aquatic > Marine > Unclassified | place: Southern Ocean | collected 2014-10-08
ATTTAATTATAGCTAAACAATCAATCAATCTAAATCCAAAAAAAATATAAACCGTGTTTGATAGAATAATGTTGTTGCATTAAATGCTTCTTACGTTTTTATTGATGGCTAAACTTAATGGCATTAGAGTTAGAGGGGTGTGGGAGGAGCTGATACTATATAAACAGACATCAAATAAGATTGCTTTTAAAATAATCAAAAAACCACCAGTTTCAATTTTACTTTTTTAAATCTTCAACGTATCATTATTAACACATCTAATGTTCATGCAGCAGGATATTGAAAACATAATCCGTGAAGTGAAGGCAGGCAATAAAATGGCTTTCAAATATTTGCTTGATGAACATCAGCAATATGCTTTCAGGGTGGCGTTCAGGGTTCTTTGCAATGAGGAAGATGCCAAAGATGTAGTACAGGAAAGCTTTATCAAAATATGGAAAAACATCAGCAACTTTGACTTAAAATTAAAATTCACAAGCTGGATGTACAAAATAGTAATAAATAGCGCTCTCGACAAACTGAGGTCAATCAGACGGCCAAACATGGTAAATATCGATACTGTTTCGGAGAACCTGTGCCGCCTAGAAAGGTGTGGCCCGGATGTGCAGTTGGAGAACCAGGAACTTGGAAACATTATTTCGCACATCGCCGAAGGGCTTCCCGAAAAACAAAAACTGGTATTCGTGCTAAGGGATATTCAGGGCTTTGATTCGATTGAAGTGCAAAATATGCTTGATATGCCAGCCACATCTGTAAAAAGCAACCTGTACAATGCCCGGCAATTCGTAAGTAAAAAGCTATCCAAATTGCCGGCATACGAAAGGAGGGTGAGATGAATTGTGATTTTGTAAAAGCTAAAATTTATGAGTGGGTTTATGCAGATGTCCGCCAACTCGATGAAAAAGAAATTCAGCATATTACCAATTGCCCTGAGTGCAAAGCCTATTACCAGGATTGCCACAGAGCAAAGAAAATTACAGCCCTGATAAGCCAAAAAGAGCCTGTACTGGCAAATCCGCAAAAGTTAACAAATGACATTTTGGACACACTCGATGAGCTTGAACCTGAAATGCAAAGTGTGCGATTTCGGATTTTCAATACAGCGAAAAGAATCCTTGCAGCAGCATCGGTATGTCTGATAATTGTTTTTGGCTACGAACAGTACATAATAATTGATAAAATGATTAAACTGGAGGAGCAAATGTCGGCGGTTACTGCAACTCCTATCAATTCATCTCATTACAAGGAAATATTGCGCTACTATCCATCACACAGCATTGAAGCTGTTAAATCAAAACTGGCCTCCAGGCTAAAGATGTCTCAGGACAATGGTTTGAAGTCCACTTTCATATTGGCAAGTTTAAGTGTCCTCTCAAATGATGAGGTCAAGAATCTCTTACGGGAACACTTTGCCCGGGTTAAATATTCAAATGAGGATTCAAGTATGATTAATACAATTGGAAAGGAGGGGCAGGATGAATAGCAAAGCATTAGCTATAGTTACAAGTTAGCGTTCATTTGTAAATACATTAAACAATAGAATTTTAATATTAACCAAGTCTAAAATATTAGAAATTATGAAAAAAAGGAATTCAATTGTTACTGTCCCAATTTTAATTCTGGGATTAATACTGCTGGTTGCATGCAGTAGTAGTGAAAAAATAAATAATAATAGTAAACCGGAAATTGGCAGTTTTACTGATCCGAGAGATGGTAAAATATATAAAACTGTAAAAATCGGAGATCAATGGATTATGGCAGAAAATCTTGCATACAAGCCAGATAATGGGAAATATTGGGCATATAAAGATAAAGATAGCAATATCGCGATATATGGTTACCTGTATGATTGGGAAACAGCAATGAATATAGCACCAGAAGGTTGGCATTTGCCTTCAGGAAAAGAATGGAGGGCTATTACAAAAACCTTAGGTGCTAAATTGAGTACATACCCATATTTGGAAAAGATATATCCTAAACTTATTGTTGGCGGAAGCAGTGGTCTTGATATGTTGTTTGGAGGTATACGCACATGTGGTGGAGAATTTAAATACCTTGGTGACAAGGCCAGGTTTTGGGATTCCACCAATACAGGTGGAGAAAAATCCGTTTATGGTTTAAATAGCAACAAAGATAGTATCCCACATGGTCTAAGAGATAGAACAGTTCCCTACGCTTATAGTAATAATTTCCAAAAAACTTGCCCGGGTTATAGTGTTCGACTTTTCAAGGATTAAAACATTAGGAAAATTTTAACAACATTCTGATGAAGGGATTAACTTTAATATTTCTATTAACATTCAATTTTGTCTTTTGTCAAAATTCAGGTATTAATAGAATACCATCTGCCGAAATCACCAGATACGTCCAAAAGGTGAAACAAGCATATCACCTCCCCGGAATAGTTGTGGCAATTACCGACGCTGATGGCATCAATTATATTGAGGAGTTTGGTAGTGTTGAGAAGGAAGAACGCTTTTTAATTGGCTCTTGCAGTAAATCTTTCACGGCTCTATTGATATTAAAACTACAAGAACGTGGCTTGCTAAATATTGACGACCCCGTTACCAGGCATTTAAATTGGTTTGAATATTCTAACATCAATTATCGCCTGCTTGGCTACATAATAGAGGATAAAACCAATAAGAGCTTTGGCGAGGTTTTGAAGTCGGAAATAACAAAACCACTACAGATGGATAACACTTCCGGATTTGCAACAAATGACATCGTGCAAGGGTATCAGTATTTTCTTTTTTATTCAATCCTTCCTAAAAAAATGAACTATCATCAGGATAATATTCCCGAAGCATATATTAGTAGCACAGCTCTTGACATGTCGAAATACCTGAGAGCATTGATGAATAGCTACAAGGGTCAGGAAAATGCAATCATAGACACCAAAATCACAAACAAGCTATTTGAACCGAACTATCAAAATAATTCAAATTACGGCTTAGGTTGGGAAGCTAGCAATTACGAGGGACACAAAATAATTCATCATGATGGTGCAGTTCAAAGTTTCCAATCATACATGCTAATAGTCCCTGAACTCAACAAAAGCATTGTTATTTTAACAAATACCTATGGTGCTGATGTATCTGAAATTGGTCTGGGTATCGTAAATATAATCCTGGGCAAAAAGCCGGTAGAAAAATCTAAAACCCGTTTTTATCTTATTAGAAGTGTGCCATTTTTAGTGCTCGTTCTGCTATTAGTGCTGATTTTAGTTTTGAGAAAATGGATGCGATTACAAAAACCGATCTCCTACAACCATAAAATACTACCGAATATTTTGCTGCAATTTGGACTGGCATTGAGTCCGTTTTGGATAATATTTTTTCCATACCAATTTGGAGCATCATTGGAAACTATCATCGATTTTGACCCAGGTAGCGGATATAGTTTAATCTGCCTGACAGTATTTACAATAATCACTTCACTTGGGATGTACTTCAACAGCGCGAAAAAAACTTTGCCCCACAACACGACATTATTTACAGGACACCAAAAATATCAATCATGAAAACACAACATGCCATTTACTTCCTTCTTTGCATCACTATCATCATATTTAGTGGATGCAGGGATATTGAGGTAACAACAAAAGTTAACCTTGATGGGTCGTTCACACGTACAATAAAAATCACCGGTGATTCGGCCGATGTTTTTAAGCCTGACCTGCCCTACCCGATTGATGCTTCATGGGAAAAAACGGTGATTAAAGATACTACTGACCAGGGTGATTACATTCTAACCTACATCAAAACGTACAAGAAAAGCGAGCAAGTCAACAGCGAAATGAGCCAGGATACAGGCTGGAGAAAAGGTCTGGAACGAAACCTAACCATCGATAAAAGTTTTGGCTTTTTTTATTCCTATCTCACATTTCGTGAAACCTATAAAGCAACTATGCCATTTGAAAAATTAGATTTCCCCAACAAGCTAACACCCAAAGAAATGATTTACCTGTCAGAAAGCAAAATTCCCATTACCAAGAGTGATTCAATACAAAATAAACAAGTGTGGGAGAAGTTCGTGGGATTTTTAGTCGAAGCTATCGCAAATCAAATTATCAGCACTTTGGAAGATGGCATTAAAAAATTAAACGACCCTCGGCTAAAGCCCGAAAGCGTAGAGCTTTACAGGGATAGTATTGAACACAAACTGTATGATTATTACGAAGACATGGATGTTTACATCAACTTTTACAGGGACTGGACAGGTAATGAATCAGCTGAAAAGCTGAAAACCCTGGAACCGCCATTATTTGAGGAGCTCGATGAAAAAGTGTCGTTTGTGCTGAATGCCATCTTTATGGACAGTTATTCGCAAACCGTGGAAATGCCCGGACTTATTACCGAAACAAATGCGAAATCTGTAACAGGAAACAAGGTGAGCTGGGGAGTAAACGGCGACAAGTTTTTGTTTGAAGATTATGAAATGAAGGCTGAGTCGAGGGTAGTAAACAGGTGGGCATTTGTTGTATCCGGGGTTTTGCTTTTGTTAGTCCTTATTCTGATGTTTTTAAAAATCAGGAAGTAAGGGAATGGAGTGTTGGAGTGTTGGAGTGGTGAAGGAATGGAGTAGTGGAGTGTTGGAGTGGTGGAGTAGTGGAGTGTTGGAGAGCCCACAGGCTAATTTATAAATAAGAAAGCAATTATGAAAACAATTAAAAGATTTTACAAAATCAGTTTGGCTTTTGCATTCATCCTTTTCGCAATCATGGTCAATGCTCAAACACAGCCAGACACCCTTACTTACTACATCGAAACCAACGATGGAAACACTTACATTGGAAAAGTGCTGGATCAGGATTCGATAAAGCTTGTGTTTCAATCGGATAAATTAGGTGAAATAACCATCCTACAAACCAACATCAAAGAAATGCATTCAGTCAACCTGCAAAAAATGAAAAAGGGAAAGTACTGGATGGATAACCCGCAAGCTACGCGTTATTTCTTTTCGCCCAATGGTTATGGACTAAAAGCTGGTGAAGGTTATTACCAAAATGTGTGGGTCATGGTTAATTCTTTTGCTGTTGGTGTTACAAACAACATCTCTATTGGCGGAGGTTTAATCCCTTTGTTCTTTTTTGCCGGGGGGCCAACACCAGTTTGGTTTACACCAAAAGTTTCCATTCCAGTTAAAAAAGATAACTTTTGCCTTGGTGCAGGTGCTTTGATAGGAACAGTAATAGGTGAAGAAGAAACGGGATTTGGAATACTATATGGCATTGGCACTATTGGCTCTAAAGATAATAACATGAGCTTTGGACTTGGTTATGGCTATGCCGGTGGCCAATGGGCAAAATCACCGATGATCAATCTCAATTTTATGTTTCGCACCGGAGCCAGGGGTTATTTCATTTCCGAAAATTATTTTATCCAGGCAGGTGATGAAACAGCTGTTATAATATCTGCCGGAGGACGTCAAATTATTAAAAGTGCCGGCCTGGATTATGGCCTGATAATTCCGCTATTTAGCGAAATGGAATCCTTTGTGGCTCTTCCATGGCTTGGAATCACCATCCCGTTTGGAAATAAAAAGAAAGACACTTTTTAATAGGAAGGTGTTGAAATAGTTTGTGTGTTGTGTAAATACTAACTTAATTATAAGGAGTTAATAAAATGAAAATCAAAAGAAAAGTAAATCAAAAATTCAGCTTGATGCCAATAGGCATTTTAATGCTCCTGATCTTTGCCAGAATATTTTCCTGCACAGGTCAAAAAACCGATCAAAAAGTATTTGAAGCTTATGATTTGAGAATGACTGGTTATGCCGATTCTGCACAAGTCCTGCTTCTACAATTAACCGGAAATGAACCGGAAAACGCCATGGCCTGGTATGAGTTATGCAGAACCACCCAGCAAATTGGAATGACGAACCCTCGTGAAATAAAGGCTACTATGGATGATGCTTTGAAATATATCAATCTTGCCGTTGAAATTAGCCCTGACAATGCCTGGTATCTTTCATACAAAGGCAGCATCGAAACCCTGCACTTTTACATGGGCTTACAAATGGGTGACGAAAATGCTGCTGATTATCTATTGAAGTTTGAAGAAACCTACAACTCAGTTTTTAAATTAGACCCAAGCTATTATGAAAACAAAATTACGCTTGTGGAATTTTTCGGGATGTTGCCGCCAAATATGGGTGGTGATATGGAAAAAGCTGAAAAGTATGCCCGGGAACTGGAAGCTGCAGATCTTGTTTCGGGTGCTAAAGCCCGCGAAATATTGATGCCTGAAGATGCTGACTATGTAGCTTTTTGGAAAAGTATTATTGCAAAAGTGCCAAATAATCCTGACGCACATCAAGCCCTGGGCAGGGTTTATCTGTTTGAAGATAATTTTGATAAGGCAAGTAAGTTCTATCAAACTGCCATCGACATCGATCCGTCAAAAAATGCACTTTACCTGGACTTAGGAAGATACTTCCTGATGACAGCCATGCAAGACCCTGCCTTGCTTGATTCAGTTGCACCACTGATGGAAGAACAATTTCAGAAATACCTGAACTCTACTCCGGAGCCATGCAATCCGATGAAAGCCTGGACTTACAGAAAACTGGCAACTGTAAATCGTCATTTAGGAAACACAGAGTTGGGCGAAAAATATATTAACATGGCCAATGATCTGGATCCATTCCACTCACCTGCTACCGGAAAACCGGTCAAAGCTATTTACAGTCCACCGGATTTTGTAGTACATGAACAGAGCTACTATCTTTCACCGTTTTAAGAAATTGGTTTCTGGTTTTAACCGGCCATAAAAAATGAACTATTATGAAAAACAACAGTCATATGAAAATTAAAAAACTTCTGCTTCTTTTTCTGTTCTTTTTTGCAACGCTCGTAAGTCAGGCCCAAGAACAAAAGCTCGACTCCCTTCTTCGCGTGTGGAACGACCTTAGCGCACCCGATACAAGCCGCCTAAAAGCGATACACAAAATTGCCCGGAAAATTTATATAAATTCCAACCCGGATTCTGCCTTTTATTATGCCCAATTACAATACGACTTTGCCCTTACCAAAGGACTGAAAATGCAGATGGCCGATGCCCTAACTGCACAAGGGGGTTCATATTGGATCAGGAGCAACTATCCCAAGGCCCTTGATTATTACCAACAAGATTTAAAGATCAGGGAAGAAATCGCTGATAAAAAGGCGACTATCCCAAAGCCTTTAGCTACTACCAGCGAAGTTTGAAGATAAAAGAGGAAATCTCCGATAAACATGGAATAATTAATGCCTTGAACAACATTGGAGCCTTATACCATAGTCAAGGCGACTATCCCAAAGCCCTGGAAAATTACCGGCGAGGATTAGAGATCAGTGAGGAAATCTCTTTAACAAAAGGAATCGCCAATAGCTTAACTAACATCGGAATTATTTACGGCGAGCAGGGCGACGACATCAAAGCCCTGGAAAATTTCCATCAAGCATTAACGATTTGTGAAGAACAAAACTTAAACTATCACGCTTCATATATCCTAAGCAACATAGGTGTTATTTACTCAATGCAAGGTGATTATGCGAAAGCGCTGGAGTTTCAACAGCGAAGTTTAAAAATTTCCGAGGAAATCTCTCATAAAAAATTAACAATAGTGTGCTTTCTTAACATCGGAGAGCTATCCGAAAAACAAGGAAATTATAAGGAGTCGAAAGGATGGTGCGAGAAAGCCTTACAATTAGCCGAAGAACTCGGCAGAATTCCTGAGCAACAAAAGGCTTGCAAATGCCTGTATAATGCCTACAAAGGTATTGGCAATGGCAACAAAGCTTTGGAGTACCACGAAAAAATGCTGGTACTCACCGACAGTTTGAACAATGAGGAAACAGCGCAAAAACTCCAGCAAATGGAGTTTGCCAAACAAATGCTGGCGGATAGCCTGAAACAGACTGCAAAAGATTTGGAGGTGCAGTATGCCCACGATACAGAAGTACGAAAGAAAAACAGGACAAGAAACATCGCTTACATTTCAGGATTGTTGGTTTTAATAGTGGCTATCGCCTTGTACAGCCGCTTGCGCTATACTCGCAGAGCAAAGGCCATTATAAAAAAAGAAAAAGACCGTTCGGATAATCTCTTGTTGAATATCCTGCCTGCTGAAATCGCAGAAGAATTAAAAGAAAAGGGTGAAGCAGCAGCCCGTGATTTTGACATGGTCTCCGTACTCTTTACTGATTTTAGTGAATTTACCAAAATGTCGGAAAAACTCAGCGCCACTGAACTAGTAGCAGAAATCAATTATTGTTTCAAAGGATTTGATGGTATCTGCGAGAGATACGGGATAGAAAAAATCAAGACCATCGGAGATGCTTACATGGCTGCCGGAGGTTTGCCTGTTTCCAGCGAAGACTCTACCAAAAACACCGTTCTTGCTGCTTTGGAAATGGCTGACTTTATAGTCAAACGAAAAGCAGTTAGAGAAGCCACCGGGCAACTTCCTTTTGAAATGCGGCTTGGAATTCACACTGGCCCTGTAGTAGCAGGTATTGTAGGTGTTAAGAAATTCCAATACGACATCTGGGGCGATACCGTAAATACTGCCTCACGAATGGAAAGCTCAGGCGAAGTTGGGAAAGTGAATATATCACAATACACTTATGAACTTATTAAAGACGAAACCATCTTCAGATTTGAATCGAGAGGTAAGATAGTAGCCAAAGGCAAAGGGGAAATAGGAATGTGGTTTGTTGAGAAAGTTGTCTGAAATCAAAAAGTAAATAATTAAATCTTAATTTAAATGGAAAAATTAAATCGTATAATTTATTGGATCCCAAGGATTCTTTGCATTCTGGCAATTTTGTTTATCAGCCTGTTCGCCCTGGATTCCTTTTCTACTGAGCTAACTATCTGGCAACAACTGGGTGCATTTATTATCCACCTAATTCCATCATTTGTTTTGCTCGCCCTACTTATCATTGCCTGGAAATGGGAATTAATTGGCGGCATTTTATTTATAATTATCGGTATAGTTTTTAGTCCATTCATTTTCATTCATAACTACAACATGAACCATTCTGTTTGGATGAGCCTTGGAATAATTCTGGCTATCACCTTTCCATTTATCATTGTTGGATCTCTTTTTTTAGTATGCAACCGGATGAAGAAAAGGAATATGCAAGAGTTTTTGAATCATTCCACCAATGGAATTGAAAATGAATAGCTTGCCTTTCCTTATTATATTGAGTATTTTTGAAAAATAATCATAGATATTAATCAAACACGGAGGACAAAATTATGATCGAACATGTTCACAGACACATCACCACCGAATTAAATCAAAACACCCGCACCGACACCATTTTTATTCTTACCGCCATTCTTCTCAACCTCATCACCTTGTCGGTGAATTCCGAAATGTCTGTAGATTCGAGGACGGACAATGCTATGCTCATTGTTATGTTTGTATTCGTCTGCCTGATCGTTCTCGTCAATCTGGTTGTGGTTATTGGTCTGATGAAAGGAAAGGAAACCAGGGAGAAACTGCTGGCAGGGCTGATACAGATGTACAAAGACAAAGATGTTGACAAATATTACGACATGTCGCTACTGGCAAATTACAACCTGAGGTACAATCTTTTTATTATGGTGGTAATTTTCACAGGAATCATCGCAGCGGTTGTGCCATTTATTTTACGATAAAGAGATCCTTTTTCTTTTAAACCAGAAATAATGAATAGAAATCATTTAAGTATTCACCGGGAGGATTACAAACCATTGAAAAGGTGGTGGTGCAGTAGAAGTCCCCATCCCCGACCCTTCCCCAAACTGGGGAAGGGAGCTGAAACTCCCGGGATTTGAAGGTATTTGCCCATGAAACCAAAGATCATGTAATATAAACCCAAACCCCAGGCGAGTACGCTCCCCTTCTCATTTAGGAGAAGAGCCTGTCCCGGAAATCGGGAGGTCGGGGGATGAGGTTGTAAAGGAGGATTGCAAATGTCTGGCATAAAAACCTGTTAGGTTTTACCACCAGCAAAAACCAAAAAACCTTTCTGCAACTTGCAGGGAGGCTTTTTATTTTTAATCATTTATGTTATTGCCGATTATTCAAAAAAATGTAAGTTTGTAACAAGCATGAATTGTTGATTAATATGTCGAAAACAGAAACATAAAAAGCGAACATCGAACCCGGCCTAAAACATGAAGCAGAAGAAATTCTTCATCAACTTGGACTGTCTGTTTCGGAAGCAATAAGCCTTTTTTACAATCAAATCAGGCAAAACAAGGGGGTTCCCTTTAAGATAAAAACGCCAAACACAACAACTCAAAAAACCTTGCAGGAAACGGATGAGGGTAAAAACCTGGTTGAATGTGAGAATGCAGAGGATATGTTTAATAAATTGATTTAAAAACAATTCTTACTTTTGAAAAAAACTTAATGCAATGGATACCGAACAAAACATTTCCGGCGACAGCGAATTCATCATTATCCCCAACCCCATTTACGATGTGGTTTTCAGGTATCTGATGGAAGACCCCGAAAGTGCTACCATCGTTTTATCTACCCTGATAAACGAAAAGATTACCTCATTACAACTCGAACCCCAAACACACACACAGAAAAAATCGTTTAAAGCGAAGATTGAAGATCCCAAAACTCAGGATGATATCCGTTTGTTTCATCTCGATTTTACGGCAACCGTTGAGTTGCCCGATGGCACCGATGAGTTGATTATGATAGAGCTGCAAAAAGCCAGCGAGCCTGACGACATTTTTCGTTTTAAGCGGTACATCAGCAAAAATTTCCAGCGAAGACAAGAAAAAGAAATCATCCATCCGGTATCGCATACCGTTGAAAAGATAAACAAGCCCATCCGGTTAATCCCTGTCTTTATCCTTAATTTCAGGATCGAAAACGAAATCAACGATTTGCTCATCAGAACCAACCGGATAAAAGAAGGCGTTTTTAAAAACAGGCCACTGAAAAAAACCAATGAGTTTATCGATAATCTTACTTATGATCCCGCACGTGCGGGATTAGTTGTACAGCTTCCTAACCTGAGCAAGATCAACGAAAGCGACTACGAAAATGATGAATACAAAAAGAAACTGTTTGCTTTGTTGAAAATTTTCGATCAAAAATCGAAGGTGAAAAACAATGAGCACCGGCTTAGAATAATTCGCAGGTTTTTCCCCGGATTCCTGGAAAGGGTTATTCAACGCTTGCAATCTGCCGACATCAACAACCCTGACCTCGAAGAACAACTTTATGCCGAGGATGAATACCTGAAAGTTCTCATCGACCGTGACAACCAGATATCTTATTTTAAAGAAAAAGCAGAAGTAAACTACAAAGCCCTTACAGAAGAAAAAAAACGTAGCAAGGAGAAAGATAAAGCCCTTGCTGAAGAGAAAAAACGAAATATCGAGAATAAAAAAATCATTATCGCTTTAGCCAAAACATTGAAAGATAACGGCGTTCCGATTGAAACAATTATGCAGCAAACAAAACTTACAAAAGAAGATATTGAAAATTTGTAACGGAAAAAATGCAAATTGAAAGAACCACAGACGAAATCCTCATCCGCTTGCCCGGCTGGGTAAAGTTGGAAGCAATCGAAAACCTGCTCGATTACCTCGTGTATAGTGAGGCAACCTCAAAATCGAAAGCCACGCAGGACGAAATTGACCTTTTGGCCAAAGAAGTTAAAAATGGCTGGTGGGAGCAAAATAAGCACAAGCTTGTAAATTGAAAGCTGACAATGAAGAATAAAACAGAAAAACGAATGGTTGACAAAATGAGAGAAATCCGTGATAATATCAGCAATGATATCAAAGATTTATCTTATGATGATTTGACCGAATATTTGGAAAACAGAAAGGCATTACATCCAAAATTCAAAAAACGAAAGGCAGAGGAAGTGTCATAAACTTTCAATCCAATTTGGTCAATACTACTTTTTATGAGAGCTGATAAAATAATTGTATTTTTGGGTGTTAAAAAAACAGAATAGCATAATACAATATGACTACTGAAACAAAAATAAGGAAACAGATACTCAAACGAATTCAGCTTATTCCGATGGAGCAGCTTTCGGAGTTGGATGAATATTTGAGAAAACTGGAAGGGCAAATCAGTAAAAAGAAAAAGATCTTGTCGTATGCCGGTGTCTGGAAAGACCTTGACGAGGATGTTTTTCGGGAACTGACTGATGGATTGATTTCGAGACGAGAGAATGTTTTATTTTAAAGTAATAATTTACTGCAATGAAAACCATTTATGTTGATACTTCATTATTTGGTAGAAAATGGTAAAGAAAAAAAGATGTGAATTTTTAGTGGCAACAAAATAAGCGATTTATTATGAACGAAAAAGAATTTTACATTTATCTTGGTAACAAATTAGCCGACAGGATAAGGGTAAAGTTTTCAAAAGAAAAAGGAATAATTACAGATTTGCTTATTCAATATGAAGCATTAAGAAAATGAAGTAATGCAAAATAACGAAAAAATTAAAAGAGATTTAGCTATTGGACTGGATTTTATAGAGACCATAATCCAGGAGCCGGAACTATTGGATGAAATACATAATGGCACAACCATTAGTTTCCTTGATAGAGCTACATCCACCACAGAAACCAAGGAAGAACAACGAATGAAGCGCAAATATGTAAAAGTAAAACGTAAATTTGAATTATTATAAATCAAACCATTAACAAACCCAAAACAATGACATAAACAAACTAAAATAAAAATATAAAAAGCGTTAGCTTTTTTCTTGGAGTCGAAAATCGCCAAAATTTAAACTGTTACAAGAAAATAAGTGCAACGCTCACGCCTCAGGCGTGGGCTGTTCTTATTTGTAACAGTGGGTGTTTGGCGATACCTCGACTTCGGATAGGTTACAGTACCCACGCTTTTTTTTGTGAGACTATGATTTTGTGAGCCGCAGGCGAAACGAAATAATTTAGTCGAACTTCCCGAATCACTATGTTCTCGGGACTAATTAAATAAATGCCCATCGGGGTATTGAGGGCAATCAACAAAAACTCTAACTCTTATGAAAAAGTTTACTTTGCTCTTTGCGCTGCTCCTTGCAGCAACAACCAATTTCGCACAGGTACCGCAAGCCTTCAATTACCAGGCAATTGCCCGGGATTTAAGCGGTGTTCCATTAATTAACCAGGCCATCTCCGTCAAAATTTCCATATTGAATGGAAGCACTACTGGAACGGAAATTTACAGCGGCTTACACCAATTGGTCACTAACAGCTCAGGCCTGTTCGATCTTGAAATCGGAAATCCGGATGAGGTAATCACAGGTAGTTTTAATGACATCCTGTAGGGTGTCGGTTCCTGGTTTCTGCAGCTTGAAATAGACCCCGATGGCGGTTCTGATTTTCAGATGATGGGAACAACACAACTCTTAAGCGTGCCCTACTCGTTAAGTTCGGCTTCGCTTACCTTACATTCGCCCAACGGGACAAGCTACGAAATTGCCGTTGACGACGATGGCAACCTGATAACAAACTGTGTTCCCGACCCAAGCCAGGCAAATGCCGGCCCCGACCAGTTGAATGTAACGGGCACAAGTGCCCCACTCGGGGGAAATACACCTGAATTTGGCCAGGGACTGTGGAGCATTTTAAGCGGCGAAAACGGTTACTTTGTGGATGCTACCAACCCGGCCACAATCTTCACCGGCCAGATAAATGAAATCTACGCATTGCAATGGCAAATACATACACCCTGCGATACGACTTATGATACAGTAAACATAAATTTTGTTGCACCGCCGCAGCTTGAAATTGGCGATGAATTTGATGGAGGTATTGTAGCCTACATACTGCAAGCCGGCGACCCAGGATATGTTGGAGGGGAGATAAATGGAATAATTGCTGCTGCCAGCGACCAGAGCACCGGCGCACAATGGGGCTGTCACGGAACGGAAATTACCGGTGCTGGTGGGATTGCATTAGGCACCGGCTACCAAAACACCCTCGATATTGTAGTGGGATGCAGCTCAGCCGGCATAGCCGCGCAAATATGCAACGATTTGGAGTTGAATGGCTACACCGACTGGTATCTGCCAAGCAAAGACGAACTGAACAAACTCTATATAAACAAGGATCTCATTGGTGGTTTTACTGCCGACTCCTATTGGAGCTCTTCGGAGTACAGTATCGTCAAAGCCTGGGCACAGAACTTCGGCTTTGGCAACCAGGGCTCCAGTGGTAAAATCGGCACCAACAGCGTCCGGGCGATCAGGTCATTCAGTTTTACACCTTTTACCTGCGGAGACACCTTTACCGATACCCGCGCTGGCAACACCTACGCAACCGTACAAATTGGCGAGCAATGCTGGATGGCGGAGAATTTGAATATTGGAACGCTAATTAATGGCAGCAGTAACCAAACCGATAATGAGATAATTGAAAAATATTGTTATGATGATTCTGAAGCAAACTGTGATATTTATGGTGGCCTTTTTCAGTGGGATGAGATGATGGAATACACAACAACAGAAGGTTTGCAGGGGATTTGCATGGAGGGATGGCACTTACCCACAGATGCTGAGTGGTGTACTTTAGAACAAGAGGTTGATACTACAATATCATGTAGTTCGTGGGGGCAGTATAGGGGAGTTGATGGCGGAGGAAAGCTAAAAGAAACCGGCACAACCCACTGAACTTCACCTAATATTGGGGCTACCAATAGTAGTGACTTTACGGCTTTACCCGGTGGTTATTGGCGTTCTACAGATTTATTTTTGCAGCTTGGCCTGTCCGGCTACTGGTGGTCATCTACTAAAAGTGCTACTACTTCATTGATGAGGCATTTGAAAAATGATAGGGCGGGGATTTTACGTGATTATCATGTTACTCAATGGGGTCATTCAGTCCGCTGCCTTAAGGATAATTGATTTTGGGAGTAAGAGGTGAAAAGTTATTGCTGGTGTTGAAAAGTTTCATCTTTTAAAAGGTGAAACCTTTTTGGGAAGCAAATTTTTTAACTTTGCAATAAATATAAGAATTATGGCTACTTACACCATCGAAATCAACGAACGAACCAAAAAGGGAAAAGCAATACGTACTTTACTTGAGCATGAGGATGTGGTCAGGTTTAAGCCTGCTAAGGCTGATATGCTATTAAAGGAAATTGTAGCCGGCTTGTCGGATGTGAAAAAAATGCAGGAAGGGAAACTACCAAAAAGAACAGTCTCTCAAATGTTAAACGACCTGTAGAATACAAATCAGGTAATACCAACTCCTTGGTTTGAGGGCAAATTCAAACGACTTGCGCGAAAATTTCTATCTCTCGGGAACGAGATGGTACATTTGGAAAAAGACCTCACCGAAAATCCGAAACTTGGAGATTCGCTTGGGTCGGACATTTACAAAATTAGGCTTGCTTCAAAGGACAAAAGAAAAGGTAAAAGCGGCGAATATCAGTACGTGATTTCTAAAGATGGTGTTCAGGTTGAAACGGGTAAGATAATAATTGAATAAGGGAATTTGATTTGAACCTTTAAAAATAACTATTCAGTAAATATCTTTTTAGTTGTAACTATCAATAGCCCCGCCTTTTAAGGCGGGGATTGAATTGGGAGGATAAAAAACCCCCGCGATTTCGCCACGCCTTTGGCGTGGCGAAATCGCGGGGAGGTAATTCTAAACTCATTATACCCCGGGTTGAAACCCGGGGCTAGTGAAATACCTTGTATTTACGTGCATACACAAATTACCCGCTATTTTAAAAATTAAATACACAAAGTAAAAATCTAACGAAAATGAAAACACTTAAACTTTTAATATGCATCATGGCTTTTGCCCTCTTATCATTCCAGGCAAATGCCCAGCAAGTCATTGCCTCGGCAGGCGGTTACTTCCAAAGCGATAACCTTTCACTAAGTTTCACCCTCGGCGAGCCGGTTACTGCAACTTACCAAAATGATGAAATCATTCTCATACAAGGTTTCCAGCAACCTTACAACTTTTATCTGCAACAAATCCTGAATATCCCCGCAGGCTGGAGCGGTGTATCCACTTATCTCAATCCGCTCAACAAAGGTGTGGAAGGTATGTTTTCAACCTTTGGCAACGATTTTATCATCCTGTCAGCGATGACGGATTTTTATTATCCGGCGGCTGGCGTAAACACCATCGGCAACTGGAACTATGAAACCGGCTACCAAATTAAAACTGCCAACAACCTGGAGCTCATGATTGCAGGCAAAAAAATCAGAAACCCAACACTGGAATTGGTTCAGGGCTGGAATCTTATCCCGGTGCTTAATAATTGTAATAATCCTGTGGAGGAACTCTTCAGTCAAATCACGGGCAATCTGCAAATCGTAAAAGAAGTTGCAGGCACTGGAGTTTACTGGCCACAGTTTGGAGTGAATACTCTAGGGAATATTGTTCCCGGAAAGGCCTATTTTGTGTTAGTGGATGAGGATGTGGAACTTGAGTTTTTCCCATGCACTCCCGCTAACTCCCAGCGCACCCCCTCTAACTCCCCCTTGAGGGGGAGAACCAGCCAGCGCACGGGAACTGGCCAGCGCGTGGGAACTCCCTCTCCTACAGGAGAGGGCTGGGGTGAGGTCTCTTGGGGTGAGGTAATAAGAACTCCCATCACCCACACCATCGCCATTCCTTTGCAAGCGATTGCCGGAATAGCCGAAGGTAGCATCATCACCATCTACAACCAGTTTGGTTTATGCTGCGGAGCGGCTATTTTTGAAAACCAAAACCATGCACTCACTGTGTTTGGTGACGACCCAACCACGCCTGCAATTGACGGAATGACCGAAAGCGAAGCCATGATCTTTCGCATTTTCAATCCTGAAACCGGAAATGAGTTTGTTTTGGAAGTTGAATATGATGAATTGATGCCGCAGGGCGGAAGTTTTGTGAATCATGGATTATCGGCGGTTAAGAGTTTGGAAAGTACGGAAGTAGAAGAATTTGCCGGAAAGCAATTCAATATTTCAGTTTATCCAAATCCATCAACAGGGATTTTTCATGTTTCAACCTTTGACAGTCCGCCAGCTGGCGGACTGTCAGAGTTCAACTGGGAAATTTCAAATACCCACGGCTCCATCATCGCAACTGGCAAAGATGAAACCAACAATTTCACTATCAACCTCTCTACTCATCCGAAAGGAATTTATTATTTAAAAATAGCGTATGAAGATACACAGACCGTGAAAAAGTTGGTGCTTCAGTAGTTGTGCAAAAAACTGAATCGGTTTTCTAAACTTGTTAGGGTGTTAAAAATATATTAGTTTTTAAAAAAGTTATAATTAAAAGATTTGTATGTTTTTGATAGATAAGTATTATGCAAACCAACCTAAGCGCACCACTTACAAGTTTACAATTAGAATTATTAAAGGTTTATTCTTTTAATCCGAGTAATAAGGATTTACTGGAAGTAAAAAGCCTCCTGGGAAATTATTTTGCCCAAAAATTAATCGATAATGTAAGTCTTCAAGCAAAGAATAAAGGTGTTACAGATAGTGACCTTGATAATTGGTTAAACGAAGAAAATCAGTAAAGATGTTGAAAATTGTGCTGGACACCAATGTGTTTTTGGTTTCATTAGTTTCTCATCTTAAATATTATTGGGTTTTTGAAAAGCTGATAAATAGTAAGTATGAATTATCTATTAGTAATGAAATTTTAACCGAATATTTAGAAGTCGTCAGCCAACGATATGGATTGACCGAAACAGAAACCAAACTAGATTTTTTATTGCTTTTCCCAAATGTTCGTTTAGTTATTCCTTACTATCATTGGCAACTTATCAAGAATGATGATGAGTTTAAAATGGTTTTGTTTTGTGGTCAATAATAAACCTAACAGGCTTTGCTGACCTGTTAGATTTCATTCAAGATTTGCTTGCTCGAGATAATTGATATCCGAATTATCCCTGTCCCACTTTCCCGGCATATTGTTGCAGCAGAATTCCACCTGTTATCGAAACCTTCCAAAATGATGAGCTTACCCTAACGCAGGGATTCCAGCAGCCCTACAACTTTTATCTTCAGCAAATCCTGAATATCCCCGCAGGCTGGAGTGGTGTATCCACTTATCTCAATCCACTCAACAAAGGCGTGGAAGGCATGTTTTCGCCTTTTGGCAACGACTTTGTCATCCTTGCTTCGATGACGGATTTTTATTATCCCGCTGCAGGTGTAAATACCATCGGCAACTGGAACTACGCAACCGGCTACCAGGTAAAAGCTGCCAACAATTTGGAGCTCCCGATTGCAGGTTCTAAAATCGGAAATCCAACGCTGGAATTGGTTCAGGGCTGGAATCTTATACCTGTGCTTAATAATTGCAATAATCCGGTAGAAGAACTATTTAACACAATCATCGACAATCTTCAAATCGTAAAAGAAGTAGCCGGTGCAGGAGTTTACTGGCCACAGTTTGGTGTTAACACGCTTGGAGAACTTATTCCCGGCAAATCTTACTTTGTGCTGGTGGATGAGGATGTAAAATTGGAGTTTTTCCCATGCACCCCCGCTAATATGACCCCATCCCCAGCCCTTCCCCTGCAGGGGAAGGGAGGTGGCCCGCACACAGGCACTAATACTGGGGCAGTGGATGGAGCCGGCCAGCGCGGTGGGACTCCCTCCTACAGGATCCCCTCTAACTCCCCCTTGAGGGGGAGAACCAGCCAGCGCACGGGAACTGGCCAGCGCGTGGGAACTCCCTCCGACAAGACCCCCTCTAACTCCCCCTTGAGGGGGAGAACCAGCCAACACACTTGCCGTGAGGTCGGCTCGTGCGTGGGAACTCCCCTCTCCTCAAGGAGAGGGGTCGGGGGTGAGGTAATAAGAACCCCCATCACCCACACCATCGCCATTCCTTTGCAAGCGATTGCCGGAATAGCCGAAGGTAGCATCATCACCATCTACAACCAGTTTGGTTTATGCTGCGGAGCGGCTATTTTTGAAAACCAAAACCTTGCACTCACTGTGTTTGGTGACGACCCCACCACACCGGCAATTGACGGTATGACCGAAAGCGAAGCCATGATCTTTCGCATTTTCAATCCTGAAACCGGAAATGAGTTTGTTTTGGAAGTTGAATATGATGAATTGATGCCGCAGGGCGGAAGTTTTGTGAATCATGGCTTATCAGCAGTGAAGGATTTGAAAATTACAGGAATAAATGAAGTTGCTGAATCGGGGATGAATATTTCGGTTTATCCAAATCCATCAACAGGGATTTTTCAGGTTTCAAACTCTGACAGTCCGCCAGCTGGCGGACTGTCAGAGTTCAACTGGGAAATTTCAAATACCCACGGCTCCATCATCGCAACTGGCAAAGATGAAACCAACAATTTCACAATCGATCTCTCTACTCATCCGAAAGGAATTTATTATTTAAAAATAACACAAGGAGGATTACAAACCGTTGAAAAGCTGGTGGTGCAGTAGAGGTCTCCATCCCCGACCCTTCCCCAAACTGGGGAAGGGAGCTGAAACTCCCGGGATTTGAAGGTATTTGCCCATGAAACCAAAGATCATGTAATATAAACCCAAACCCCAGGCGAGTACGCTCCCCTTCTCATTTAGGAGAAGAGCCTGTCCCGGAAATCGGGAGGTCGGGGGATGAGGTTGTAAAGGAGGATTGCAAATGTCTGGCATAAAAACCTGTTAGGTTTTACCACCAACAAAAACCAAAAAGCCTTTCTGCAACTTGCGGGGAGGCTTTTTTATATCCTAATGTTTAAAATGATGAAATCCCTTTTCACTATTTTCCTTTTGAATTCCTTGCAGAAGTTCAGCTATAAAATTATTTTTGCGAACAGATTGAAAAAGAGTGTTCGGGAAAATTTAGACTTAATAAAGCAGAAATAAAGTTTATCATCAAATCCAAAATCTTATGAATATTAAGGAAATAGTTGAGGCTCAAAAACAAAAACTCAAAGGGGAACTAACAAAAGAGGAGCTGGCCTGGGGTGAAATCATTTTTAACAACGGCAATTGCCAGATTCTTACCCAGTCGCCCGCCCAATTCGAGCTTATCGTGAGCGATGATTCAAGTGGCGAAATGCTTGAATACTGCCTTAATATTGACGAATATGAACACATTGTCCCTTTATCGGAAAACAGCCTGCACGATTGGGATCGGATGGCTTATGCCTGCCTGCTGCAAATCGAAAATGAATTGAACCTGCTTAACCCTAAAGAATATATTGAGCATAAAAAATATACACGTGAGGGCATGATAAGGCGTGTGCTTAAAGAACGCCAACAAAAAGCTAATGCTGCTGAATACCGCATAAAATGGGCTTCAAATATTTATGGAGATCATACGCTAACAAATGAAAATGGCGTGAAATATAAAGTTTTTCTGCGCGATTTTGAGTACGAAACAGGATATAGCGACAGCATGGATTCGAAGCTCAACAAACTGGGCACTACCAAGCATATCATGTTTGCTTTTAAAGCACTCAAAGAAAACGATCGCCTGCATAAGCGGCTAAGCAAGACCTGTCCATTTATCGAAATATATTGTGACCCGCTCAACGAATATAAAATAACATGGCATTACCCACACAAACTTCCTGTGGAAGAACAAGTGCTGATTTCACGGTATTTTAAAAATATGCAATATATCGAAGATGAGCAAGTGAGGGATTTCTTAGGATTTATCGAGGCCGCACAAAACAATGACATGATTTGCATCCGCCCCGAAGTGCGCGAAAAACTGGCTAATGCCTTCGAGGATGATATGTTGGCACAACTAAAATCGGTACATACACCTGATTACAGTGATATAAATCTCGACCTGTTCGAATATCAAAAAGAAGGAATTGAGTTTGCGCTTTTCAAAAAAGCGGCAATCATTGCCGATGAAATGGGCTTGGGTAAAACCATACAAGCCATTGCCATAGCCATCCTGAAAAAGAAAATATTTGATTATAAAAAAACACTTATCGTTTGTCCGGCCTCGCTAAAAGAACAATGGAAAAACGAAATTGAAAAGTTTACTGATGAAAAAGCCCTGGTAATTCAGGGGTTTCCCGATGAACGTAAACGTCAATACCTAAACAATGACTACTACTTTTTTATCGTGAACTACGAAACTGTGCTGCGCGATCAAATAGCCATTAATGATGCAGGTATTGATTTTTTGATTATGGATGAGGCACAACGTGCAAAAAATTACGAAACAAAAACTGCCAATTCACTTAAAAAACTTGAACCGCGCCACAAACTGGTAATTACCGGAACACCTATCGAAAATCGCCTGATTGATATTTTTTCCATCATGAGTATTATCAATCCTGAATTTCTGGGTCCCTTATGGGAATTTTCGTATCAACATTGCCTGTTCGACCCCGATAAGCACAACAAAATAAATGGTTATTACAACCTTCAAAAACTCAACAAAAAGTTAAATGCCATACTACTAAGGCGCGAAAAACGAAAGGTACTCAACCAGCTTCCCAATATACAGCAACTGAATGTTCCCATGAGCTTATCGCCCCTGCAGGCCGATTATCATGCTTCGTATGCACAGGGTATAGCACAAATTATCCGAAAAAAATTTCTTACCCCGTATGATTTGCAACGTTTACAAATGCTGCTCACAAGCATGCGCATGGTGTGCGATTCTACCTACCTGATTGACGACAAAACCAACGAATCGCCCAAGCTTCTGGAACTCGAATATATGCTGCTCGAAAAAATGGATGTGCGGAACAAGGATATGAAGATCATAATTTTTTCGGAATGGATAAAAGTACATAAATTGATAGGCAGATTGTTGCGCGAAAATAATATCGGGTTTGTGGAACTAAATGGCAAAGTTCCTGTGAAAGCCCGCGGTGAACTGATCCGAAAATTTGAAACCAATCCCAATTACAAAATATTTTTGTCAACCGAAGCTGGCGGGTCAGGTTTAAACCTACAAGTTGCCGATACCCTGGTAAACTTTGAACTCCCCTGGAATCCGGCCAAAAAAAATCAGCGTATTGGCCGCATCGACAGGCTTGGCCAAAAAAGTAACAATCTTACGATAATCAATTTTATTACCCGCGATTCCATCGAAACACACATTGCATCAGGTTTGCTTGTAAAGCAGAGCTTGTTTGACGGCGTATTGGGCGAAGATGCAGCCACCAATTTTGTAGACTTTAGCAGTAAAGGGCGGTCTCAATTTATCGAACAGTTGGAGCTGTTTATCAGCGAAAGCGAAAAACCTGTGCCTGATGATGAATTTGAAACCATCCCAGCCCAGACATCATCACAACTTGATACAAACGAGAAAACCGATACCGAAGCATCTCCATCTTCCAAACCGACAAGCCCAAAAACCACAGCTACCGAAATCGACCTCTCGGAAGATGCACCGGATGATGAACCAACAGATACCGCAACTACATCTCCTGACCCCAAACCCGAACCAACTCCCAAAACAAAAACTGAGGAACTGGAGGAGGTTATGAACAACGGCATGCAATTCCTTTCGGGCTTGTTCAAAATGAGTACGGGGAAGGATATGGGATCGGAAAACCAGAAAATTGAAATCGACAAAGAAACAGGCGAAGTGGTGATGCGCTTTAAGCTGCCGATTTAGGGGATGATGGACAATTTTGGTTGACAGAAGACAGTCCCGAAAAACCAGAAATCTCCGATTTCATAGTTTTTCGTGGATGCTCGACCGAAGGTCGGCATTGCTAGTCTTCAGCCCCGAAAAAACATCCCGAAACTTCGGGATTTGATTTCGTATTTTTATCAAACAGGTTTACAAAAGATTGTTTAACAATGAAAGAATTAAAAAGAAACGATCCCTGCCACTGCGGTAGCGGTAAGAAATACAAAAAGTGCTGCATGGCTAAGGATGAAGATACAGAAAAGGAGCAGGCTCGGCAAAATTACCTGAAACCATTGATGGATATTGGAGAGAATGAGGGAATGGCTAAATTTTTTAATGACGAGTTTTTTGATAGCCTTAATTACGATGATGTTGATGATGAATTTGATGAGGATGAGGAATATATCAATAGTGATGAATATCCGGAATTATCAGATGAAGACATTAATCTTGTGAATGAATGGTGGGCAAAATATCTTGAATGTGAAGATGCTTTGGCCGAAAGGCAGCATCTCGAGGATTTCATTATTGCCCGTCCCGATTTGGTAATTTACCTCGATTTGTACATGGAAGTATTGTTTGAATTGGGGGCCGGATATTTAAAACTTGGGAAAATTGACGATCACATCGAATTTATGATGCGCTTTCGTAAGGAGTTTCCCGCTGTTTATATCAAAAGTTTCGGGCATTTCGATTCCGACATTATTGTCTGGCTGATCTCTAAAAATCGCACATCCGAAATTCCCGAATATCTTAATTATTTCCTGGAGAATCCTGTTGCATTTGTTGATAAGCTATTTGAGGTAGTTCAAATCCTAAATGCAAAAGATTTAACCGATGAACTACTACATCTTGTTGGTAAAGTGTATGAAGATGTTTGCACCTCCGATGATATTTTGGGATCGCATGAAATACTTATCCCATTAATAGCTGCAAAATATGCTGCATATCTTAAACCGGATTTTTCAGATGCTGATATCGAAAAATTAATTGCAGAGTTAAAAGAAATTAAGGTTGAAATAAACCCGGATCATTTCGACCCTTCATTCTGGACACTTACATTTATAAAGATTTACAAGCCATATATCGAGTGGGTTATCCCGAAATCTTTAACAAAGCAAAAGAGAGCAGAACTGCATTATGACATGAGGCTAAACTATATACGTTTCTTAAAGGAGAAAACAGGCATTTCATGGATTGCTGCACATTATTATTCCCTGATGTTAACAGAATATCTATTTACCTGGCATACGGAAACCAAAAATATAAAAAATTCACTTTGGGATTTCTCAACCAAAACTATGGACGAAATTATATCAGCTTTAACCTGTAGTTTTGTCATCTATTATGATGCCACCAAAATAGCAGCAATTTATAATGCTATTTACTATTTTGCAGATTACCTGTTGCAATGCGGTAATATGGACCAGGATCAGACTTCAGTCATTCAACAGGACTGCATTAAAGGGTATGACAAAGCACAATCCAAACTGAAATACCAGAATATTTTTGCCCTGGCATTCAAAAATTTCCCTGAGTGGGATTAGTATCTTATCTCTAATATTCTGCCAAAAAATGGCAGAATATTAGAGATAAGATACCCATGCAAAATTTAAAATGCATTGTCGTTAATATGAAAGGAAGATAAATAATAAAGCTCTTAATTGCAAAATATGCATTTATAAATTTTGCCGACTAACTTGGACAAACCAAAACAGGAATACACCATAAGTTTTACATGATCACCTTGTTTGGTTTTGGCTTGTCCAAGTTGGGCTATTGATTAATAAAATTTGTTTTTTCAACACCTTGTTGTATTTTTGAAAATCATTTTACGCATCATGAAAATAATTAGTGCATTTCTGGTTGTCGTTTTTCTGTCGTGTGGCCTGTTTGCACAGGAAAAGGAGATCCCTTACACCCTTGCCGATCGCGACCGCTTAATTCGTGTGGAAGCTGAGATTTCATCGCTTCGCAACGAAATGGTAAGTTTTAGAAATGAAATTAATGCGAAAATTGGAGGTGTAGAAAATAAAATGGATGCCAAAATTGAAGGACTTGAAAATAAAATGGATGCCAAAATTGAGGGACTTCGTGCTGAAATGGATGATAAATTTGAAGCAGTCTATTCAAAACTGGATGCCAACAGTCAGCGCATCAGCGATCAACAAACGCTTCTGTATTGGGGTTTTGGGATATTGTTTAGCATGATGCTTTTTATGCTTGGATACAATATATGGGATCGTCGTACCATGATGACCCCGATGAAGGAAAGACAAGATAAAATAATTCAAATCCTAAAAATGGCCGATGAGGATAATATCTCTTTCCGTGAAGCATTGAAACGAGCCTCGCTGTGGTAAATTACCGACTGCTTTTAGCATAAAATAGTTTTCCCAGATACTATGGTGTATATCTAACACCATCAGGAGAACCGCCCGGTCAATTAGACCTTAGCGTAGAAAACCTGACAGCTTTTTTCAAAGAAAATAGTCATCCGATGAATTCCGCCCGGGCTTTTGCATTTTGCTTAGGGAAACAGTTGCACCTTCCAGGAGTTATTCATCGGATGACTGAGCCACCCTTTTGAACAAGTCATCCGATGAATTCCACCCGGGCTTTTGCATTAACTTCTAAAATCAGTGACAATTCTCAGGAGTTATTCATCGGATGACTAAAAAATCTCTACTTTTACACTTCTAAATCCAAACCCTGAACAGATGAAGGAAATTGATTCGGAGAATTTGGCAACACTTGCTTCAAAATATGCCAACAGTACCAACCGGCACATATTTCTTACAGGCAGAGCCGGAACAGGCAAAACCACCTTCCTGAGGAGTTTTGTTAAAAAAACCCATAAAAAATGTGTGGTTGCAGCACCCACCGGAATTGCCGCTATTAATGCAGGCGGGGTTACCCTACATTCGCTGCTGCAACTGCCTTTCGGGTGTTTTATCCCTGCCGAGCTTCCGCCGGGCATGACCGAAATTAACGTGGAAATAAATACCCCCCAATCTATTGGCCGCAACCGGCGGATGAACAAGGTAAAACAAACACTTTTGCGGGAGATCGAATTGCTGGTGATAGATGAAGTGAGTATGCTGCGTGCCGACCTGCTGGATGCCATCGATGCCATGCTGCGATCGGTTCGGCGTCAGCGCTACATCCCTTTTGGTGGTGTGCAAATGCTTTTTATCGGTGACCTGCTGCAGCTTCCTCCGGTAATAAAAGACAACGAATGGCGGTATCTGTCACCCTTCTACAAATCAGCCTACTTTTTTGAAGCCCATGCCCTGAAAAATAACCCGCCGGTTTACATCGAACTTGAAAAAATTTACAGGCAAACCGATCAGGATTTTATTGAACTGCTGGGAAGATTCAGGAATAATAACCCTTCAAAGCAGGATTTGGATAGGCTCAATCTTACGTTTACTCCCGATTACCCAAAAAAAATTGACGAAGGTTACATTTTCATCACCACGCATAACTACAAAGCCGATGAGAAAAATAAGACCGCGTTGCATAATTTAAAAAGCAAAACCTTTACATACTCAGCAACAGTAAAAGATGACTTCCCCGAGCACAATTTTCCGCTTGAGTATAACCTGACCCTGAAAAAAGGGGCACGTGTGATGTTTGTAAAAAACGATGCTTCCGGCGAAGGCAGGTATTTTAACGGGAAAATTGGTGCAGTGCAAAAACTTGATATGGATGAGGTAGTGGTTGAATTTGATGATGACTCCGATCCGGTAACGCTAGAAAAATATACCTGGGAAAATAAGCGATACACACTCCAGCCCGAAAATAATGAGATCGAAGAAAAGATCGTTGGAACATTTACACATTATCCTGTAAAATTGGCCTGGGCGGTAACCGTTCATAAAAGCCAGGGCTTAACCTTTGATAAAGCTATATTGGATTTGGCAGGTGCATTTGCCCCGGGGCAGGTTTATGTTGCACTTTCGAGATTGCGCAGTTTAAAGGGGCTTGCGCTTTCATCCCGATTATCGCCCAACAGTCTCAATATAGATCAACATGTGAGCAATTATTCAACACAAAAACCCCCATCCACTGAACTGGATGAGAACCTGGAATCCGAACGCGTAAACTTTATTGGCGAGCAAGCACTCAAAGCTTTTAATTTTAATCAACTAAAAAGTGAGTTGGTTTATCATTACAGAAGTTATGATAAGGATGCCGGGAAATCGACAAAACAAAAACATAAATTGTGGGCCGGCGAGCTACTGAATAAAATGGATGATCCGCTGGAGGTATCAAAAAAATTCATTAACCAGATTACCACAATAACACGATCGGAAAAACCAGATATAAATTTCCTGCATCAAAGGATAATTGCAGCGAAAAATTATTTCGAACCCATTCTCAAAGATTTTTCAAAACATATCCTCGACCACATTAAAATAATTAGCAGCGAGAAAAAGGTAAAAGCTTATGTTAACGAGTTGAAGGATGTTGAAAACACTTTTTTCAGGCAACTGTATTTTATTTACAAATGCGAAGCGCTGCTAAAATCAACACTTGATGATTCGGAGCTATCAAAAGAATCGATTAAAAAAAGTAATCTTTACAAAGACCGCAAAGAAATAGCCGAAGAAATTGTGAAAATTACACCATCGCGAAGCAAATCAAAAGAAAAGAAAGCTCCAAAACCCAAAACCCAGGATGTAACTTTTGATTTGTATCAGCATGGCAAAACGATTGAGGAAATAGCCAAAGAGCGTGGTTTAACAGTCGGGACAATACAAGGACATTTTGTACCCTTCCTGAAAAAGGGAATCGTGAAAATTGGACACCTCATGGAAAAGAAACGTGCCGAACACATCGCTGAATGTATCACCGAAACAGAGGCTGTAACCATTTCGGAAGTAAAACAGGTGCTGGGAGATGACTATGGCTATGGCGAGATAAGGCTTGTGTGGGCAAGTATGCCGGCAGATGAGAAGGATTGATTTTGGATCAATAAATTATGACGGAATTTTTAATCTTTGTACCTTCCTGCCTTCATGGTAGAAATCAAAACCATGATGAATAATTCTCACCTTTCGCCCACCGATGATTGGCAGCAAAAATGGATTTTATCGCAGGCACATTGATCAAAATTGAAATACAAATGCTGTTTCGTTAAAAGGATAACTGAACAATACAAAAAGGAGAATAAGTGGAAAACGTGAATTTTAATCCGGGATCTTTTGGAAAAGATGGCGATAAAAAAGAGATGAACTTCCCCATCAACTATGACTTAAAGGTTATTCTTGATACAGAAAAGGAAATAAATATTCAGCAACGAAACCTGGAACTGGTACTCGAAGATGCCAACGTAAATTATGATTTTGTGAAATCGCAGCGCAGTAGCAAGGGTAAATTTGTAAGCCTTACCATGAATATCACACTTAATGATAAAAATCAGATGGGATATTTATATCATCGCTTGAAATTACTTCCCGGGATTAAATTTGCCGTTTAATTATAGATTTGCATAAATTTTTATCTTATGATTAAAATAGCATACCTGGCACTGGGTGGCGCTACCGGCGCAATCCTAAGGTACTGGATTTCCGGTTTACCCCATAAATTTTACGGTGGTGTTTTCCCCTGGGGGACACTTATTGTTAACCTTGCCGGTTCATTTCTTATTGGTTTTTTCTGGGGCTTGTTGGGTCGCGAAAACATTTCAACCAATGTCCGTTCATTCCTTTTTATCGGTCTTTTTGGAAGCTTCACTACTTTTTCCACCTTCGCATTTGAAAGCCTCAACCTTATCCGCGATGGAAATATTAAATTTGCATTTATCAACATCGTTGCAAGTAATGTACTTGGCGTTTTGCTTGTATTTGGAGGATTTGTTTTATCAAAGATGATTCTAAACTTAAAATTTTAAACCCATGAGCATTTTTGAAAATGGAGTAAAGTTACGTATTTACATTGGGGAGTCCGACACCTGGAAGGGCGAAAATCTTTATGCAGCCATCGTTTTGAAAGCAAGAGAGCTTAAACTGGCCGGGGCAACAGTTTTTCGGGGAGTTATGGGTTTTGGAGCCAACAGCCACATTCATACTACAAAAGTTTTGAGGTTGTCGGAAGATTTGCCGGTGCTGATTGAATTGGTTGACACCGAAGAAAACATCCAAAAAATAATGCCATTCGTTGAAGAAACAGTTTCGCAAGGCATGGTAACACAGGAAAAAATCAATGTTAAACTTTACAGGGCAAAGAAGTAGGCAGTCCCGAAAAACCATCCCGAAGGTTCGGGATTTGATTTCATAGTTTTTCGAGGATGCACGAGCGAAGCTCGGCATGGGCAGTCTTCAGTGGGCAGCCTTCAGTTGGCAGTCGCAGTCAAACAATTAATTACGCAAAGCCAAATTACTATCAATGACTTTTTTTACCATATAAGTACACAGAAGTAATCAATGACTACAAATGACGGCAAAACAAAATAACGAAAAGCCCCACGCACCCCTGGCCCCTAAAGGGGAAAGGCCAGGCACAAAATAAAACTTGATTTCTATCAATAACAATAAATAACAGCGAAGCTAAATAACCACAAATGACAACCAATGACCACAAATGACTATAAATGACAAATAACCAATAACTAAAACAAACTCTCCATCAACAATGCACGAAATCGAACCTCACTACTCCTGGCGGCATCTTTATGTAGCGGCTGACGATGAAAGGTCGCCATTTTACAATCGCGATTACAGCGAGTTTGAATTTTCTCAAGCTGTTTACAACTACCTTATCCACCCTCAGTGGGACGAAATTGGGTCTTCAACTTTGTACATAAAAATATTGTATGCCGATTATAGTGAAGGTTTTGTAATTATCGAAATAATAGGTGAATGGAATGATTGCTTGCACAACGACATCATGTACTTAAAGCGCAACATTGTCGAATTGTTGATAGAAGAGGGTATCAATAAATTCATCATCATCGGTGAAAATGTGATGACATATTTCTCATCCGAAGATGATTATTACCAGGAGTGGTTTGACGAAATTGAGGATGGCTGGATTGCCGCGATCAACTTTAGGGAGCATGTAACAAAAGAGTTTGCCGATGCAGGAATAGATTATTACATCGCCTTCGGGGGATTACTGGATACACTGGAATGGAGGATTTTTAGCCCTAAGCAATTATTTGAGCGCATAGGTTCAGTAATCACAAAACGATTGATGATGTAAGTATGAAAAAAGCTGTCACACTTAAAATTTCAGGCCGGGTACAAAATGTTGGTTTTCGTTATCACACCAAAAAAACAGCCCAAAATTTAAACATCGCCGGTTTTGTAAAAAATGAACCCGATAGCTCAGTTTATGTTGAGGCCACCGGCGAGGAAGAAAATTTGGATCAATTTATCTTATGGTGCCATTCAGGTCCATCATGGGCAAGGGTTGATGAGGTAAAAATTGTGGTAATGCCCTATAAGGATTTTGATGGATTTGTAATCAGGCAATGGTAGGTTAAAATTTCGCGATCATTTAGCTTACCCAAAAAAGCTAATAACCTCTCTAATTTAGGGGCTAACTTTCGTCAGGGTTCACTATTGTCATGCAACTGACAAGTATTTTTGGCAAATGAAAATCCCCATTAACTAACCGGACAGTGTTAAATCAATTTTCCATTCTCATTTATTATTGTTTTTGAGATTACATGAATTTGTTGACACAGCCCCAAAAATAGCTGAAAATTCAAATAAACTTTGTTCTATATGGCTGCACGAATAAAGAGGATCGTTGGGATTTTGGCAGGCTTTATCACGGTTTGCCGACCACATCGACAAACGGCCAATCTTTTTTTCAACAGCCCAAACAGCCAGATCGTTAGCATCGTCAATTGTAAATATTTCACCGGGCACATCATTTTCTCCTATCATTGGCGTAATGCCAACTTTTCTCCATATCACCGAATCGGGGATACTTTGTCCTGCATTTTGGTAAATATCTTTAAGTTGCCCGAAAAGTGCTTCTCCGGCCGAAATAGCCGCATCTCCCATATCGATTCCGGATGGACCATAATCCATCGCCATTAAATTCACACAGGTCAGGTTTACATTTTGATCGATAGCACTTTGCACCACATTTTTCCCATCAGCGGTAAGACCGGTAGGCATGGTGGGAAGTGTAAGGCTGATCTACAGTTCGGGGTATTCATTTTGGAGAAGCCTCATAGCTTTTGAACGTCGGGCTATCGATTGTTGTTCAGCAATAAAAAAACCTTCGATATCAAAATCAATTCGGCTTAAATTGTAAGCATCAATCACGATTTTTATGGCATCGCGAAGTTCAAATTCATCGGCTGCAGCATAGGCGAGCATAACACCGGTGGCACCACCAAACGACATGATAATTTCGCCACCATGAGAACGCAACGAAGTGATTTTGTCCTGGTAATAATCCATCCCCAAAGTTGGGTAGCCACCCCAACAGGCATTGGCCCCTGTTTCCCATTCGTTATCAACAATAAATGCACAGGTGTAATTACAAATACCCGTGCCACTTACATCAGTGATGTCGAAGTTGGGCCAGAGTAAACAATCAACATAAGGAGCAAAAACCAAGTCATCAGAAGGAGGGAGAGGTTCATTGATAAAATGAATTTGTACTTCATCGCTGCTACTACCACAAACTGTGGTGATGGTCCAGCTCAGAATATAGTCATTGGGTTGAATGCCAGTAAAAAGGCTATTTGGATTTAATGGATCGGCAACTACGCCACCAATACCGGAAATAATTTCCCAATTTCCTGTTCCTGACTGAGGGGTGTTCGCATTCAGGGTTGCCTGATCTCCAATAATTGTCTGGCTTTCACCGGCAATAGATTGAGAAGGTTGGGGAGAACAATTCCCGCACATCTCCATCCAAACCAGCCCTGTGTAATAGTTAAGACAATCTGTGGTGGAATTAAGCACTACGGTGCCTGCAGTGGCGGTAAGTAAATCAATTTCTGCCTGACTCAATACCGTAATCTCTTTCATTGCAGCTGTCTTTGAATGGAGGGCATAGGGTATGCTCAACAACTGTGATGTTCCTAAAAAAATAAAGTCCCCATTTCCTTCGGTATCAATTTCTGTTTTTATATAGTATGTGTCATCACCCCATTCAATTTCAGAAAAGTTACCGGATATCAATAATCCGACACCTATTTTTAGATCGACCAACCCGTATCTGTTAGTTTGGGTTTCGTGCAATTCAATATATTTTGCTATACCATTGGAATTATTTTCCAATAGACTGATTTTTATAACAAGATCAAAATCAGTCAACATCTGCCCTGTGGAATCCCTGGCAACAAATTGATAATTGAAAGCTTCAGGAGCCTGAGCAAAAATTGCTAATGAAGATATGACCAATGCAAAAATTAATATTTTTTTCATCTGTTTATAATATATTTGTTAATAGTCGGATAGCATGCCGCGAATTATCAGTAGAATCACATCACTATTTTAATCATTGCAGCCCGTGAATTATAATTATTTTAATCATGCAAATTTAAACCTGCTTATTATGTGATCTTTAGCAAAGATAAATAAATTTTTACTTTCCCGGTAACTATTTAGTGCTTGCCCATAAATTCAACGATTTTTTGATTAAAGCTTGTCCGAAGGACTCCTTTGGAGAAAATTTTCTACTTTTCGGGACGACAACTAATGAATTTCTTGAACCACAGAAGTACACAGAAGAACACACAAGTAATCAATGACCAAAAAGCCCCACGCACCCCTGACCCCTGAAGGGGAAAGGCCTGACACAATACAAAACTTGATTTTTATCAATGACAATTTAATGACGGCGAAGCCAAATCACCATCAATGACTTGCCAGCCCTATTTAGAGCTTGTCTATAAAGTCAATGATTTTTTGATTTAAGATTGATCCCGCACTTGCGGGAATCGTCCGAAGGACTCCTATGGAGGAGATTTTAGATTGTATTGAATATCACCAACATCTTAGATCTAAAATCGCCTGCCTCGCCTGCACACGAGCCACTTCTGGCGGCAAGGCGGGTTAATCTGAAATCGTATATTTTTATAGATGTTACTTTAAAGACACGCACTATTTAACCCTCACCCTCACCCCTTTCGAGTGGGATACAAATTCCGGTGCATACATGCACTGCAAGGTTGTGATGCCGTTGGAGAAATCACCTAATTGTGAAGCAATCAATGGATATTCAAAAACGTAGGTGCCTTTGCGGAGATAATCGAAAAAGAAATCTGTTGAAGCATCTTTCGTGGTTTGGTAATAGCCCAGGCCATTTTGATATTGATATCCGGAAAGTACGTTGGTAGGTTCAAAAGCCGAAGCCCTCATATCGCGCAGGTGTACAAATTCCATATCCCGATCCACGCGGATTTCAATTCTTACCATTACCTTATTTCCTAATTGTAAAACATCGCCATCATTAAGCGGTGTAATCACCCTGCCTTTTTCTGTGTCAGTTTCTACGAAGATTTCCTTTTGCACCGAAAGTCCGGTTTCGTGTTGTGTTATTTTATCCAAATCCTCAAAATATTGCCAATACAAGGCACCCCAGGCAATACCCTCATCGGTTTTTTCGACGATTACACTGCCCATTTCCGGGGAAATTTCAGAAGCTTCCCAGGTAGTTTGAAAATATCCGGTTCCGGCCTCAACGCTTCCCATATCCTCCTTGCCAATACTTTCGCTGCCCACTGTAATATTCACCAAATCGCTGCTTGCCAATAAATCGTTACCACGCCCGAGCAGGGCATAAACTGCTTCGATGGTAGCACGGTCGTTATCCCAATCCTGGGTTTGCTTTTGTTTGAGCAGCCACATTTTCATTTCTTCAACTGATTCCCGGTCACTAACAACTTCATCAAAAACCTCAATCATCATGGCCTGGGTTTCGATGGGAGCCTCATACCAAAAATATCCCGCATCATTTCGCCAGTACATTCCCATTTCATCGTTGTGGAGCGCCCGGTCTTTTAGTGAAGTAATGATCAATGTGGGCACAGCATCCTTCTTATTTCGGTGCAAAGCAAGCGCAATCATTCCCTGTAAATAATTATTTTGTTTTTGCCAGTAGGTCTCAGCCTGGTGTTCAAAATAATTATAGGCAGTTTCCTGCGATGGGTTGATCATAATATGTTTGTAAAAACTCCGCGCGTAGAGATATTGAATATGATGTGATGACAGGTGATTTTCATCCATTTTATCAGGATTGCGCTTTTTTAATTCTTCAAAATCTTCGTGTATTTCGCTGTCTAAAAACCGCACCGCACTGTTCATCATTCGCTTTACGCGATCATCGCCCAGGGCATCAATCACTCCAAGGTGATTGAGTTTCCCCAATCCCACTACTATCATTTGAGTTATGTAGCGACTTTCGCGCATGTCGTCCATCCAGCAAAATCCTCCTCCCGGCTTCTGGTATTTTTCAAGCAAACGAATAGAATTATCCAAACGGTTTTGCATGTTGTTCAGGTCGAAGAGCAGGGCAATACGTTGCTTACGCTCCTGTTCATTTTGTGCATTGAGCACCCAGGGAGTTTGTTCGAGCAACACCTGTTTCAGTTCCTGATTCTTTTCCAGTTTTGAAAGGAATGACTCAGGGGTTTCGGTTTGCCAATTTTCAAACACCCTCTTAATTTCAGGGTTTTGATTGGTGATATGGAAAGCAATACTGTTGGCAAAAAAGGAAGTAAATACCGAAATGGCGTTATTGTATTTGATTTCGGAAGCAACAGGTAGTGCCTGTACGGCATACCATGCCGGATTGGATGCAAATTCGAGGGTAAGCCGATAATTTTCCAGGCTTTGGCTTTCGCCGGATTTGATAAGCTTTTCAAAATTAAATTCTTTGGTTTCGTTTCCCCCGACAGGCATAGGCATCGCTTCGGTTACCATCATGCGGTTTGGAAGTACGGGAATAGATTTTTCTTCGCCATCGGTAAAATTTCTGGCGCTGGCCTTCACACGATAAGTAAGTACGCCATATTCTTCCGGGATTACAAGCTGCCATTTTACCGTGGTGCTTTTTCCCTGGTCAGCCTGAAATCTTTTTGAAGTCCCACCACTCAATACTTCAGCACTTACCTCTTTCATCGAAACGGCATCAAATAATTGAAGCTGTGCATAGCCATCCAAATTTTCATCGGAAAGGTTGCTGATTTTAGTTGAAAACCAAAGGGTGTCTCCTTCCCTGAAAAAACGGGGAGCATTGGGCACGACCATTAATTTTTTGGCTGCGGTAAATTCCTCTTGCAAAAATCCTGTCATCAAATCTTTGGTGTATCCCAAACCCATAAATTTCCATTGTGTGAAAGATTCGGGCAGGGTAAATTCTATGACTACATTACCGCTATCGTTGGTTTTGAGTTCGGGATAGAAAAAGGCCGTTTCATTAAAGTTGCGCCGAACCTGAAAACCTGTTTCAGTAGCCTTACTTTGTTCCTCTTTTGGTGATATTTCACCTTGCCCAGTTGGTGGAGGCGGAGGTACTTCTCCATCAGCCATAACTACAAGTTCTTCGTTGGCTGCTTCATTCATTGGTGCAGCCTGCATATCACTTCTGCTTTTCATGCCTCCCATCGCATCTCTCATCAAATAACCACCATAGTTGCCCAGGCCAAACCAGTTCAAACGGTCGTATTGGGGGAAAATGTAATTTTTATAAGTAACAGGATCAAAATCGAATTCACCGGTAGATGAAGTTGTGAAATTGCTGTTTGCCTGCCATGCGTTGATCTGGTTAAAGGAATTGTACAAAGAGAAATTCCAGGTGTGGGGAAGGAAAGCATCAAGCGAAGCATCGTACATGGACGCCAGCATTTCGGCGGCCACCTTATCGCCGTTTTTGTTGCGGATGGTAATGGTCCATTTTTCCTTGCCACCCGGCTCCAGCTCACTCCTGAAAGTCTCGAAAGCCAAATCAAGTTTTTTATTGGTGTAAGGAACTTCAATAATTTGTGTACCGGAATAAATCCTGTTGTCGATTACAAAGCTGTATTGGAAATTAATATTTCCACGATAAGCTTCTTTGATGGGAATTTCGATTAGCTCTTGCGCATTACTTAGATTTATCCACTTACGTTCGAGCGTTTCCCCTTTGAACTGAAATTCGTAAAGTACCTGCACATTTTTTGCGGAAGAACCCAAAAGTACTTGAGCCGTTTCGCCAGGTTCGCCTTTTATTTTAAGCGGCTCGAACCATTGATAGGTGAGGATAGGCGGCCGCTTGGCGTTTTGATCAAACAAAGTGAAGATTTTCTCGGTTTTTACTTCTGTGCCAAAAACATCCACGGCGGTCATTTCAACCATATATTTGCCCTGATCCCATTTGCTAAAAATTGCAGAAGGTAAAATTGAATCCACCAGTGTATTGATTTCCATTTCAAAAACCTTATCCCCTTTTGCCCAATTTGAAGGATCGGACTCATCGCGGTAAACGCTGTTTGGGAATGTTTTCACAAATTCATCCTCGGAAATGATAAACTTATCCGGCTGCTGCCAGAACCTGTTTTTAAGTAATCCACGAGGCTGGTTCAATTTGTAAATATTAATCTCTACAGTCGTTTCCTGCTTTTCACCGTTAAGGTTTGTTGCTAAAATTTCATAATTGCCCGGTTTTTGAATATTCACATTTTCAGGGATTGCAACCCCAAGCACAATCGCTTCAGAACCCACATTAACTGTTTCGGTTCCCGATTGGGTTTCACCATTTATATCCGTAACATCTGCACTTATCGTGTAGCTAAACGAAGGCTTAAACTGTTGATTAATGGATTTATCGGGAATGGCCTGAAAGCTAATTTCAAAGTTACCATCGCTATCAGTTTTAATTTCGCCCGTGGCAATTTCGATTGGTTTTGCCTGTGGCCAATAAGAGCTGAAGTAATAATATGGCCTTGGGAAGAAGCTATCGCGCACCACGCGGTATTTCACCAGAGCTCCATCAACATTATTTCCGGCATACGCTTTCGCATTTCCGGTAAGGGTAATTGTTTCGCCTAACTTGTAGCTTCCACTAAGCGGCTCAAAGTTCACTTCAAATTTTGGACGCTTGTATTCTTCAACACGAATGCTAGTGCTGCCACTTTCATTTTTAATACGCATTTCGCCGTTGAGCAAACCGGTTGGGATGGTAAACGATCCGTTAAGCGAACCATAATCGTTGGTTGACAATTCCACCGAAGAAACCAATTGACCGTTTGCATCATAGAATTCAACCTTAGTCATAAAATCGGGCTTAACCTCATACTTTTCACCGGTTTTTTCGAGCACGATAACTTTGAAATAAACCAGTTGACCGGGGCGGTAAATCGCACGATCGGTAAAAAAGAATGATCTGTCTTGTGCTTTTTCCTGCCTCTCGCGTGGTTTTGATAAATAGAAATTTTCATCCGGAACATATTTATCCTCACCTTTCAGTAATTCGATACTAATGCCTCCCCTAACCTTGTCAATGTCATCTATTCTAACAAAGCCTTTGTCATCGCTTTGTTTTCCTGATACAAACTGGGTTTCGAAAGTGCGCTTACGGTAATCGTAATCACGCTTATAAACATTTACATGTACACCTTTTAAAGGTTCGCCCGTTTGGCGGTCGAGCACAAAAAGATCGTAGCCCCCGGCATTTAATCGCTGACTGATGTAGCTTAGATTTGTTGACCAAAAATCGGCCCATGCCAATTTATTTTTCCCTGAACTGAAATCTTCATCATCGGAGGCTAACAAAATATAAAAGCCGGGAGCCAATGCCGGTATTTGAAACTCTGTTGAATGTACCTGGTAATCTTTATCATCAGGAAGCTTGAGCAGCCAGGTGTTGATGAATTTTTTATTTGCCAGCGCCTTTGCAATATCTTTTTGACTTGTGCCCTGTTTTAGTTCCCTAAAATCTTCATAATCCATTTTCACCAACCTTAAAAATAGCCGGTCGATGTTGCGCCAAGGAAGAATACCGAGGGACGGACTACCGGGAATGTTGGCATTTTCAGTGCGGATGGTGATGGTTTTTGCTAAAATTCCTTGCAGGATAATTTCACAATTATGGGCGCCATCAGAATCGGGAAAAGCTTTGATAGCTTCATCGCAGATGGCTTTAGCTTTTTGACTTTCCCAGCGATAATCTTCCGATTCGAGCGGCTTGTATTTATTTGCGTTTTGATGATGAAATTTCGCCAATTGGAAATCGACAGCGGTTGAAGCTTCCGAGAATTTATAATCAGTTTTCAATTGATTTAATGCGCCAAGATATATTTCATCCTTATCGGCAATATCGGCTTTTTGATATAAAAATTCAAGACGTTTCAAATCCACATCTATCAATGCCTTCGGGTTTTTATCGTTGAGATGAAATTTCAACAAATCCTGAAATACCTGCAAAGACATTACAGTGTTGGATAACTCAAATTCTTTCGGAAATTCAATTTTCACAAATTTATCGGCACTATCAAAATATTTTTTACTGTCGGGAATAAACTGCCGTGATGCTACTTTAATATCTGTTTCATCGTTCATATAAAAATCGATGGCACGCCAGGCCAGGAAATCAAAAAGGGTAGGGCGATATGCCTCTGATTTTTTTTCTTTTTCGATAATGGCTTCAAAAGCTTTGATGTTGTATTTCTGAAGCTCACCAGGATTATTAATGGAAAGTTGATATTGTTTTTTGGATTCATCCATAATTTTGGTGGCATCCCAGGTTTGGATATCATCATCATCCAAATTCATTGTTGCAGACCTGTTGAGGATTTTGTAGCGCTTGTTCTGATAATATTTCAGGTATAGTTCACCAAGGATGGAATGCAGGATTTGTTGTTCCGGTTTTCCGGCATCCACAATTTCGACCTTTACTCTATCGATTGCTTTCACCAAATATTCTTCTTCAAATTCCGATGACAGCTTTATCCGGTAAAGTTGTGTTTTGATGATTTGGGAAATATTTTCATCTTTTTTAGCCAGGCTGTATATTTCATCAACCACTTCCATGGCAGCACGGGGCTGTCGTAGATTTTCAAGCGAATCAACTGTTTTCCATAATTTATCAAAGTCTTTTTCCATGGGTGGGTTATTGGCCACAAACAAAACCATTGCTACCATGATGAGCAGCAGGGTAAACATTCCTTTTATTATTCTCATCGTATTTCATTTTTAGATTTACTAATTCTTTCCAACAATTGTGCAAAACTCGTAACACGGCTGAAACGAGTTTGCGGCAAAGCTACGAAAGCTCCACAGATTAAAGGATTTAGGAAAGGTTAAAAAATGTTTATCAATACTTTTCCAAGCAGAAATATTCAATTTAGCCCTCATTAAAAAAGTCAATGATATAATGATTTAAGATTAATGCCGAGCTCCACTCGTGCATCCTATTGCTAATGACAAGTATTTGTATGAAGTCGGAGTACACGTTGCTGGACAGACCTCTCAGTCGCAAGCTCCTTCGAGGTGACAAATTGGCTGGAGGAGGGTTGGGGAGCGGGAATGCGAACGCTTCGCGTTCGCATTCCCGCTCCCCCCAAATCAATCGTAGAAGGGGGTCATTTCGAGAGTTAACCCAAAATTTTTGGGCATAACGAGGAGATGACAATAGGAAATAGATTTCCCCTTCCATTAAACCCGTGGTAATGCCAAAATTTTCTACTTCTCGGGACGATCTAAGATTTTTGGGGATTCCTTACACCAACCATCTTAAATCTCCGATCAATATTCGACAATCTGAAATCAAAATGTTAGACCTTGGCAATAAGCCCCTGTTTAACCATCTTTTCAGGGTGCTTTGTATCGCCGCCAGAATTTATATTTTGTGAAGGAAGTGTAAACCACCAGCTTATCAAACACTTTAAACTGCATCAGGCGATGAATCAATTCATAGCCAAGCCAAACCACAACCAACCCGATAAACCAGGTAAGCGCATCTTCCAAAAGCCCAAACACAAAGCCTTGGCGGTTTAAGTTTATTAAATCGAAGTTGTAAATTTTTGAAATCGACCAGGGGGCAATAAACGATAAAATTATCCACCAAAGCGCTATGGTAAATGAATGCGAGGTTTCGATGGCACGTTGCGGACAATTGTTCATGCAGCGCATACAGCTTTCGCAACTAAAAGTCCAGTAGGGCCTGTTTCTGATCATTTTTATGGCCTTCACCGGGCATTGTTTTACACACAATCCACATTGGGTACATTTGCCTGTTGCCACAAAAGTTTTGGCAATGGCAAACCTCCCAACAATGAAATAAAGCATTGCTATTGGCACAACAGCCACATCGAAAGGCAGCGACCACAGCGCTTTGTAAACATTTTTACCAAGAAGCATTTTGTTGGAAAATTTCCGGGTTAGGCGTTCACACCTTTCAAAAATTGAGTTCACCACTTTTTGCCGCAAACCGGGATGGATCGAAATCCAGTTGGAAGGCAAATCCATGGGCTGCATCCCCTTAATTTTATATCCCTTTATCCATAAAACCAAAGCAGCATAATATTGGGCTACACCTCCAAGGCCGGGCAAAAACAGCTTCGAAATTTTCATACCTGCCCTGGTGTTAACAATGAAAACATCCGTGCCTTTCTGTCTGGGGAATTTCCACAAAAACCTGAGCATCACCGGCGGCAGGTTGAAACCATGCGTGGGCGAACAAAATCCAATAAGGGTTTTTTCATCAGCCGGGGGTAAATCAGCTATTTCAAAATCTTCGATGTTGACAAGTGAGATCAAAACGCCACGATGCTCAGCCTCCTCTGCAATCCACTCCGCAGTTTGTCGGGCATTTCCTGTTCCTGAAAAATAATAGATAATCAGCCTCTGATAATTGCTTTCCATATCATTTTAATTTGGCCGGTCAAAATTAGAAAAGAAATGAATTGGATTTATAAGAATTTATTATTGTGGTATTGGTTTGTAACTTCAGATGGAATTCGCAGTTGAAAAGATTTCCCCCTGCAGTACCAATGACATGTTTGTGTAAAGCACTGAAAGCCTTACTATTAGACAGGCCTCTCAATCGCTTCGCTCCTTCGAGGTGACAACGCTTCCGTTTGGGTAGTGGGAGGAGAGGAATCGGGCGCTTCGCGCCCGATTCCTCTCCTCCCAAATCAACCCGTGGACGGGGTCATTTCGACCAAAACACACAGTGAAGCGGTGTGTTGCCGGGAGAAATCTATTTCATAATGTCATCTCCTCATTATGCCCAAAAACTTTGGGTGAACTCTCGAAAAGACAGGGCTTCACACAGGTTTGTATGGGAGGAGGAACATCGGGTGCGGAGCACCCGATGCCCCCCCCAACTACATTACAGCCCTGTCTTTTCGATGAAGCGAAACAGCCTGCCCCGACCCTTCGGGGACTAAGAGGTCTTTTTATTAGTTAGTTTTTTCAATGGTTTACAAAAAGTTATCATTGGCAGAAACTTGCTCCGTTCCGGCCATGCATAACCCGGGCAAATTTGCAGAAGAAAACTAAATGTTAAGTTTGTATTAATCGTACAATTGAAGAAACTCGTAAGTATTTCCAGTCCAGTTGAGGTATTTAATAAAATCATCATAGGCAATCACCACCGAGGCGGTATTGATATTAGGGTGAAAACTGATCTTTTCGGCCGTTTGCAGGTTTTGATCCAAAAAGAGATGCACGTGGTTTTCGGTATCGTTGATAAGCCCGAATGGCGACACCGATCCGGGTTCGATGCAAAGGAATCGCTGTAAGCGCGTTACTGAAGCAAACGAAAGCTTTCCCTGCTGCAAGCGTTTTTCCAAATCATGAATTTCCAACTTGGCTGTGTGTTTTAGAATTACGAGATAATGCTGGTTTCCTTTGTGGTTTCTAAAAAAAATATTCTTACAATGCACTGCGTCTATTTCGCCCCAGTACTCCATTGCTATCTCAATAGTAGGGAGCGGTGGATGTTCGTACATTTCATATTTTATGGATAGCTGATCTAAAACATCCAAAACCTTCTGAATTTGCTTTTTCATAAAACAAAGATAATAATTTGTTTTTTTTATTGTATTTTTGAGGAGCATTTTTGATTAAATGAAAGTAAGCACCAGCAATTTTACTCCATCAAACCAACATTCAATATTCTATAACTAACTACTATTACAACAAACAGGAGAATAAATTCCTAAGAATTCAAAACGGGCATAACAATGAAAAACATTTTGATATGTTTTTTAACAAGCCGGGACTCACTGGCCACAAGCAAAATAGCTGAAAAGTATTTTAGCAATTTTGAGATTATTGTGCCTGAAAATATCTCATCCCTTACCACGAATGTTCTAAAATCAGCAAAAGGATTTTTTGTTCCTGTCACAAAACAAGAAAATCAGCTACTGATAAACAACATAAAGCCAATTATTTCGGATATTAAATTATCAATTTTGCCCATTTTAATTGTTGATGAAGAATATCCAATTTCAAACATCACAACTCAATTCGAAAATATATTTAGCATTATTTTATCTGCAAAACAAGGATATGAATCCCTTACTTCAACACTTGAAATTATTGGCAAAGGAATTATTAATGAAGACCATCTCAACGAAAGCGAGCGCAAATACAACACGCTGGTTAATAATCTACCTGGAATTACTTACAGGTGTAAAAATGATAGTGACTGGACTATGATTTTTCTTAGCCGGAAAATTGAAAAACTTACAGGTTATCATGCACGGTGTCTTATCAACAATAAAGAGATTACCTTTTCGGATATCATTTTACCGGAAGACAGGGAATATGTTTGGCTTACCATTCAAAAAGCGGTTAAGAAAAATTTACCCTTCCAACTTGAGTACCGTATAAAAACCGCGAATGGACGAATAAAATGGGTTTGGGAACACGGCAGGCAAATAGTTGACGAATATGGAGAATCGTTTCTCGAGGGTATGATCATGGACATTGATGATCACAAAATTCTTAAAAAACAGATTGACCTTATGAAGGATATGGTGCTTGCCATAAATGCATCTAAGGACCTCCACGACCTGATCAAGATCATCAAAACAGAACTGGGTAAAATAGTTCTGGCCTCTAAAATTGACTTGTTATTGTTCGATTGGGATAAACGTGAATTTTTGTTCCCTTTCGTTGAAGACGATAAGGAATATTACAAGCGAATCCCTATGACGAAATCGTTGGATGCGCTTGTTATCAAACGCAACCGTTCTATTTTTCTAAGTAAATTGGAAATACAAAAGCTGGAACGTCAGGGGAAAATAAACCTGGACAGCCCTCCGCCAGAGGTTTGGTTAGGGGTACCCCTGCAAATTAACGGGAAGTCGGCGGGTATTATCACACTACAGGATTCCAACAATAAATTCGCCATCAATATGGCCGATGTAGAGCTATTGGATTTTGTTTCAGTGCAGGTAAGCGCTTCGATCCAGAAAAAGCAAGCCCAGGACGAAACCCACAAGCTTTTGCAAGCCCTGGAACAAAGCCCTGTTTCGGTAATGATAACCGATCTTTCCGGTCGCATCATGTATGCTAACAATAAAGCAGGGTTAATCCCTGGGCAAACGGTTAAGGAATTGATAGGGAAAACCCCTGAAATTATTGATCCTTACACAAGTAATGCAGATCATTACAAAGAAGTATGGGACACACTAAAAAAAGAGGGGTCATGGAAGGGTGAATATAAAAACACCTCAAAATCAGGAGAAACATGCTGGGAATATGCCCATATTTCATCGATTAAAAATTCGAGAAAAAAAACTATACATTACTTATATCTTAAAGAAGAAATAACAGAGCGCAAGCACATTGAGGGAGAGTTGTTGAAAGCAAAAAATCTTGCCCAAGAATCGGATAAGCTCAAAACGGCTTTCCTGGCCAATATATCGTACCAAATTCGTACCCCGATGAATGCCATTATTGGTTTTACCCAAATGCTGCGATCCGATGATTATTCAAAAGATGACCATGAAGAGTTTTTCGATTTGATAATTGATAACAGCAAAAAACTGCTTGCCACCATTGATAACATTATTGATATTGCAAAAATTGAAGCAGGGCAACTACTCATTTCAAATACTAAATGTTCGGCCAATAAAATCCTATATGACAATTATTATATTATCGACAAGTTAAAGGTAAAGCTTGACAGGGAGCATGTAAAAATTATTACCAAACAAAATAAAATTGATGAAAACCTTGTGTTTTATTCGGATTCTTCGCGTATAAATCAGGTTCTGATGAACCTACTCGAAAACGCGCTCAAACACACCATGCAAGGCTCAGTAGAATTTGGATATTCGTTGTTGGAACAACACGAAAGGAAGTTTATCGACTTTTATGTAAAAGATTCCGGAACGGGGATTTCCGAGGAAGAAAAAGAATTGATTTTCGACCAGTTTACCTACACCAACGATAATTATACGGGCACAGCATCAGGAAGTAGTTTAGGGCTGTCAATCTCCAGAAATATTGCCCGTTTGATGCATGGCGATATCAAAATCGAATCGACAAAAGACAAAGGTTCAGCATTTCATTTTCTACTTCCCTTCAATCCGGTATTGCCCGCCGGGTTAACATCCGAACTGCATCAACCGGCGAAAGATAAAAAGGAAATGGACTGGCCGGATAAAACTGTTTTAATTACCGAGGATGAAGATTCCAATTTTAAATTGCTGGAGATCATGCTGCGCAAAACAAGGGTAAAAATAAAAAGGGCTTTTAATGGAAAACAGGCAGTGGATTATGTAATTGGAGGCAACGATGTTGACCTCATTCTCATGGACGTACGTATGCCGGTAATGAATGGTTATGAGGCCACAGAGCATATTAAAAAATTCAGCCCGTCCCTTCCGGTAATAATCCAAACTGCCTTTGCTTTAAAGGGCGACAGGGAGAACAGCTATGGAGCAGGCTGCGATGAATACCTTTCGAAACCAATAAAAGCAACCGAATTATATGGGTTGCTAAAAACATTCCTTGATTAACCCGGAAAATTCATAAATTTTCTACGACTAAGTAATACCATCATTTTATGCTTTTAAGCTATTGAATTCAGCATTAAAACTTTCAGGAATCCTGATAATTACTTTGGTTCCTGAATATGCCTTTTGTTTATCCAAAATTGTTTCGGTACAATAAATGATTTTGCTTCTGTTTGCGGCATTTAAAATTTCCAGGTATTCGTCCATAATAAAAAGAGCCATTCTTAATTTCCTGTCCGGTTTTTTTTCAATTTGCTCATTGTCAACCCCATTATCCTCAATGCTAATTACCGTATCTTTTTCTTCAACAGTAACTCTAATGCCCAACAAACCATCTCTTTGCTTTTGAAATAAACCATGCTTTATAGCCATTTCTACAAAAGTTAAAATTAAGGCTTTAGGAATCCTCCTGCTTAAATTTACCTGATCGTCAACCTTAATGTTAAAATCAAAACATCCTGAAAATCGTATCCATTGCAGTTTAATATACTTTTCAACCAACGATATTTCCTCTTTAAGCGGGATTGCCAGCATCCCGCTATTTTCAAAAATCTGACGCAAAAATCCTGAGAATAAGGTTATACATTCGTAAGCCCGGGTTTTTTCATCCTTCAACACAAGATTGGATAAAGTACTCATCACATTAAAAACAAAATGTGGATTTAACCTGCTTTTTATCGAATTCAGCTCAAGCATAATAAGCCTGTATCTTAACTCATCTTCTCTTTTTTTTCTGATTTCGGAAAGACGCTGGATAAGCAAAATAAAAATGAGAAATGAAGCATAGTAAATGGGAAAATATCCATACCAAACCGGATGAAGAATAAATGCCACCATCGAAAAGGGCAATGCAACCATCCAGGGAGAAATAAGAATATTGATTAGCCGATGTTTCATTTCAGTAAAAATACTTTAGAACAAAGAAACAAAAAAAAATGGTTTTTTAAAACTACCGTGAAATAGCTACCAAATAAAGGAACAATTAAATTACAAAAGTGCAATAGGCTGTTTTATGAAAAAGTATTATTTTTCGCCTCAATAAAAAGAACGAAACAATGAGTGAAAATGAAATTCAAACTCAGAAAATGCTTTCTGAAAGAATCCTTTCGATTGATTTATTAAGAGGGATAGCTGTTTTAGGTATTCTTATTATGAACATTCAAACCTTCTCGATGATTAGCGCTGCCTATATGAATCCCGCCGCATGGGGCGATCTATCTGGGATTAACAAATGGGTATGGATTTTCTCGCATATTGTTGCCAGCGAAAAATTTATGACTATCTTCTCCATATTATTTGGAGCAGGTGTATTGCTGTTCACGTCTAATGCTGCCGCAAAAGGTTTAAGCCCGGGTGTGTTGCACTACCGCAGAATGTTCTGGCTTTTAATTTTTGGCCTGTTGCATGCCTATCTTATTTGGTACGGCGATATTTTGGTGGCTTATAGCCTGTGTGGTATGTTGGTTTTTGTTTTCAGAAAAAAATCAATAAAAACTTTGCTAATCGTTGGAGGTGTGTTTTTAATCGTACCGGCATTATTTTCACTTTTTGCAGGAGCAACTACTGATTTTTGGCCACAGGAGTCCATTGATCAAAATATGAAAGGCTGGGCTCCCGCGTTGGACAATATCGAGAACGAAATTTCTATTCGCCGTGGTGGTTGGCTAACGCAGATGCAATTTCGTGTTGAACATGTGATACTGATGCAAACCTTCGTTTTCTTCTGGTTTGTGTTTTGGCGGGTTACGGGAATGATGTTATTGGGAATGGCACTTTTTAAATCCGGCATACTCTCAGCCAATAAATCACGAAAATTTTATCTTCGGATGGCATTAATTGGCATCCCGATAGGATTTTTGCTGTCGGGATGGGGTGTATATGAAAATTTTAAAGCAGACTGGAATATGCTTTTTTCACAATTTTTTGGGAGTGTGTTCAATTATTTTGGGAGTGTATTTACCGCTTTGGGATATATTGGGGTAGTAATGCTTATTGCTAAATCAACCTACCTGATTAGATTTAAACAAGTACTTTCGTCCGTTGGCAAAATGGCCTTTACAAATTACATCCTGATGTCGTTGATCGGTATGTTTGTTTTTTATGGAAACGGCCTAGCCCTTTTTTCAAAAGTTGAGCGTGCCCCACAATTGTTTTTTGTGCTTGCAATATGGATAATTTTGCTAATTATCTCACCACTATGGTTAAAATATTTTAGGTTTGGCCCCTTAGAATGGTTCTGGCGGTTGCTCACTTACCTCAAGTTTCAATCCATCAAAAAGAGATAATAAAATCATGCAAAAAAACAAACATCTTCGAAAAGAAATGTCAGCATCTGAGCAGCAAAAACATAAAAGTACGCTAAGGCTTACCTATACAGGAATTGCCATGTTGCTTATTGTTTCCGTTTTTCTATATCTTAAAAAAATACAGGCATAAAAAAACCTTCCGGCAAACACTAGCCGGAAGGAAAAAAAACAATGAAAAAAAGTAGCGTTCACAATCGCTACACATCAATTTTTGCGTATTTAGCATTTCTTTCAATAAAGTCACGCCGTGGGGCTACATCATCGCCCATGAGCATCGAAAAAATCCTGTCGGCTTCTGTACCGTTTTCGATATGAACCTGACGCAAAATTCTGGTTTCCGGGTTCATTGTAGTCGACCACAATTGCTCGGCGTTCATTTCACCAAGACCTTTATAACGCTGAATGTGTACGCCTTTGCCTTCGCCATTTACCGACCATTCTTTAATGGTATCATTCCGTTCATCATCCGACCAGCAATATTTTTCGTCTTTCCCTTTTTTGAGTAAATAGAGTGGTGGGGTGGCAATGTAAACATAGCCCTTCTCAACCAGCTCTTTCATATACCTGAAAAAGAAGGTAAGGATAAGCGTGGCAATATGGCTTCCATCCACGTCGGCATCCGTCATAATGATAACCTTATGATAGCGCAGCTTGACAAGATTTAGCGCTTTGCTGTCTTCTTCGGTCCCAATGGAAATTCCAAGCGCGGTAAACATATTTTTGATCTCTTCGTTTTCGAAGATTTTATGCAGCATGGCTTTTTCCACGTTCAGGATTTTTCCGCGTAAAGGGAGAATGGCCTGGAACTTCCGGTCGCGACCCTGTTTGGCCGTACCACCGGCAGAATCACCCTCCACGAGATAAATCTCGCAAAGCGCAGGATCTCTTTCAGAGCAGTCGGACAATTTGCCGGGTAGCCCGGTTGAAGAAAGCACATTCTTTCGCTGAACCAGTTCGCGTGCCTTACGTGCGGCATGACGCGCGGTGGCAGCAAGAATTACTTTATTAACGATTGTGCGGGCTTCTTTCGGGTTTTCTTCGAGATAATGCGACAATGATTCGCTAACCATTTGGTCAACTGCACCCATCGCATCCGAATTACCAAGTTTGGTTTTTGTTTGCCCTTCAAACTGGGGCTCCTGAACTTTTATTGAAATAATGGCTGTAAGTCCTTCGCGGAAATCATCACCACTAATATCGAATTTGAGCTTTGAAAGCATCCCCGATTTATCGGCATACGATTTAAGTGTTCGGGTAAGGCCTCGCCTAAAACCTGCAAGGTGCGTTCCCCCTTCGTGGGTATTAATGTTGTTTACATACGAATGAAGATTTTCGCTGAAAGAGGTATTATATTGCATGGCAATCTCAATCGGTATTTCGTTTTTCTCTCCTTCGATGGCAATGGGATCGGGCATTAATTTGTCGCGGGTTGCATCAAGGTAATCTATAAAATCTGCAAGCCCTCTTTCGGAAAGGAAATTTTCAGACACAAAATCACCGTTTTCATCAGTTTCTCTTTCATCGGTGATTTTTAGTTTAATGCCTTTATTAAGGAACGAAAGCTCACGCAGGCGGGATGCCAGGATTTCGAAATTGTATTCTGAAACAATAAAAATTGTATTGTCAGGGATAAAAGTAACCATGGTGCCGTTTTCATCTGAATCGCCGATGACCTTCACAGGTTCAACAGGTTTTCCACGGTGGTATTCCTGACGGAAAACTTTCCCTTCGCGGTAAACTGTCGCAACAAGTTTGGTGGAAAGTGCATTAACAACCGAAACACCTACACCATGCAAACCACCGGATACTTTATAGGATCCTTTATCAAATTTACCCCCGGCATGGAGCACTGTCATTACTACTTCAAGAGCCGAACGGTTTTCTTTTTCGTGCAATCCTGTAGGGATTCCACGGCCATTATCGGTAACGGTAACTGAATTGTCCTTATGGATAATTACTCCTATGGTATCGCAGTAACCTGCAAGCGCCTCATCGATGGAATTATCTACAACTTCGTAAACCAGGTGATGAAGTCCTTTTGTACTTACATCGCCAATGTACATTGCAGGGCGTAATCTTACAGCTTCAAGTCCTTCGAGTACCTGAATGTTATCTGCTGAATAATCTTGTGAAGACAAATTTTTCTCTTCTGCTGTCATAATCAATTAATTGGAAAATATGCTAAAAATTTGATGCAAAAATACTAAATATCTTTCTAATATTCATTATTTTACACTCTTTGGGCAGGGGTTTTTATCAACAAAAACAATTAAAAAGAAAATGTAAACCCGGCCATCCCATTAATGCGCTGAGACGGATAGTTGTACCACCGGTAAAATCTTGCTGCGGTAAGATTATTTACCCGGGCATAAGCCGAAACGCGATCGTTGAAATGATACTCCAATCCAAGATTCAAATCTACGAAAGCCTTATTTTCTTCAATGCTTGGAGCTCCGTTTTCCACCACCTGGGCATAAGTTTTTCCATTAAAAAACAGATTGGCGGTAAAAGAAATCTTTTCGGAATACAAGTACTTTCCTGAGAGGGATGCTTCGATAGTTGGCTTATGCCAGGGTTTTGCCTGGGTAAGGAGTTGATAATCGTTATAGTTGGCGCTGAGCAGTATATTAAAATATTTGCTTTGCTGGTAGCCAAGCTCAAGCGATACTGTAGTTAACTGCCCATCAGCATAAATGCCCGTAAATTTATTCCCAAAATTTTGAGTAATATCAGGACTGTAGGAGAGCATGTAATCGTTATTGAAAAACATCATATTTTCAATATCGGCATAAGCCACACTAAAATTGTAATCGATCGTTTCGCTTGCTTTCCCGGTAACGCCACCTTTTATCTTATACTTCGTGTTGGTGAATCCTAAAGGAAAAATGGAGTTTACCCAGGGATTTTCACTTGAGACCGACCTGAATGAATTGCGCTCAAGTCCTCCTGTTACCGAGGTATAAAACCTGAGGAATTTAGGGATAACCTGGTACGAAGCCCGAACCTCCGGGTACACGTAAAACTCAGCAGCAGAATCGGATGCCATAGCGCCTTTTATGCCAATGGTTAAATCCAGAAATTCGAAATTCCAACGCAAATATGGTTTGATTTCAGCAACAAAAGTGCCCTGACTATCGAGGCTATCCTTATTATTGTAAAAATCGAAATTCACATCCACACCCATTTCCTGTTTATCTACAAAATCAAAAAATTCATCTTTAGAGTTGAAATTAGATTTGAGCCCAATCATTAATTCGTTTGTTTCATAAAGGTCGTCGAGATTGTAAAAACTCAGCCTTGCACCATAATTCAGTTTGTTATCCCTTTTCTTATTCGAGGTTAATCCCAGACTTGCACCAATCAGCGAAAAACGTTGGCGAAGATCATCGTCAGAAACAGGGTTGTTTATAAATTCATCGGGCTTAAACCCGTAATAATGCACCACGTTTCTGTCGTAATAAATCTTTGCCGACAAAATCTTTTCTTTTAAATATCTTTTTACAAAAAGGCTTGCCTGGTTTTGGCTGAACGCGCTGTTGGCATAATCCTGAATATCTCCTTTTGACGAGAGGTGACGGGCATGAAAACCAATGGAAAAATCCTCGGAGCTAAGGCTGTTGGTAAAAAGCTCAACATAGGGCATGGTATAATTTCCAAAGCCGGCACACAGGTAATTCCGGCGCATTTCCTCTTCGGTTTTCACTTCGATAAGCGAGGGTTTGATGGCCGAAATTTCGTAAGTTGTATAAACCGGTTCGCTGCTGATGCTATAATTTATGGGGACTACCTCCACTTTTGTTTCTGGTATTTGTGGAGTGAGGGATTTTTTAATGGCATCGGAAATCACCGGTTTGTAAGGTGCCACAATGGTTACCTCCTGATTTTGCGAAAACAAAACCTTAGCCTGAATGCACAACAACAAAACCAGTAGAAATATATTTCTGAAATATTTAAATTGCATTTTTGTCATATTTTAATCTTTCAATATCCTGAATCATTGTTTTCCTGGTGAATACTACTCTTCTCTTTAGCGCTTCAAATTATTTCCTGTTGTATCCTGCAACTTCATCTCTTTCTCAGCTTCCTGTTGCTCCAGTACATCAAGCTTTTCGCGGGCTTCATTTTTTAAATCCTCACCGGGATAATTATCGATAATACTTTGTAAAGTCTGACGCGCCTGGAAAACATTGTCATTTGTAGTATAAATTTCGGCAAGCATAATAAATGCTTTGGCTTTCCAGTATTCAAAAGCGGCATATTCGTTAACCAACTCAAAAACCATCTCTTCCGCCTTCTGATAATTTTTAAGTTTAAACTGGATGGATGTTAACATATACTTGGCCTCTGCTCCTTTTTCGCCATCTGTTAAACTTGTTGTGATTTCAAATTCTTTTGTGGCTCGCGAAATGTCATCGATGGCCATGGCTGATTTTGCAGTAATAAAATGAGCATTCAGGATTTGATCGTTGCTTAATTTTTCACGCTTAATCAGCTTATCCGAAACTTCAATGGCCTTTTTATAGTAGCCAAGTTTGTAGTTACAGGTCAACTGCCCGTCGATGGCAAGGGTTATGTTGCTTTGATAATCAGCGTTTGCTTCCAATTTCACAAAGTTATCGAGGGCCGCTTCATAATTTTTAAAATCAAGATTTATTTTTCCGGCTTTAACCAGTGCATTCTCGGTATATTTCGATTTGGGGTTTTCCAAAACGAAGTTGTACCCATTCAATGCATCCTGCGTATTCCCCAACTTAAAATCGCATTCCGATTTGTAATAATTTGCATTAAGAATAAATACGCCATTGGGAAATTGCCGTTTGTAATCAGCATAAGCATTTATAGCAGCATTACAATTATTGTTCATATAGAGCATCTCGGCCGAGAGGTAGGTAACCGAATCCTGTTCGCTCACTGTAACGTTTGCAAAAGGCACAGTTTCGGCGTAAGCGTAATATTCACCTACGGCATTTTTGTCGATATATATGTTGCGAATTGTTTCGAGGGCTTCCTTTGCTTCCGGTGTTCCGGGATAGTCTGATATAATCTTTTTGAGTATTACAATGGCTTCATCATTTTCGTTTTGATTGTAATGAACAAAACCGATTTTTTGCATCACCTTAACTACATAGCTACTTTTTGGAAAGTTTGTTAACATTTTATTATACCAAACCAGCGCGTTCCTGTTATCGTTGGATATTAAGTATGATTCGGCAATTTCAAAATATGCATCATCATTATACGTAGATCCCGGAAATTTCTGTATGAGATCTTTCAGTGCCTCAATTTTTAAGTTATTGTCTCCTGTAGCGCCTTGCGAGAGTGCTTTTTGAAAAAGCGCATAATCACTGTCAGGTGAATTCCTGCGAATTGCCCGATCATATTCACCCACGGCTTCCTTATAGTTTTTGGTAATAAAATAGCAATCGCCCATTCTCACTATGGCATCCGTTACAAAACCTTCAGCCTCCGGGGCAGGGCGGCTTACAAATTGCTGAAAAGTCAACACTGCATTATCGTAATATTTAAGGTTGAAATAAGCATATCCGAGGTTGTATTTTGTCATGGGATAAAGATCGAGGTTATAAGCCCCGGGCGAAACCATGAAATCATCGTAATTATCGATGGCCCTCGTATAGTTGCCCATCCTGAAATAAGTTTCGCCGGCCCAGTAACGCGCCTTTGCCGTCAGGATTTTATCATGATTATTCGACAATGATTTATTAAAATTCTTTATTGCTTCATCGTACATTGCAGCATTAAAAAGCTGTATAGCCCGCTGGTAGGTTATTTTTTGATAGGCCGCTTTTAAATCCTGATTTTTTACCCGAATTTTTTCGATGGCATCAATGGCAGTTTGGTAGTCTTTCGTGGATAAAAAGATATTGGTGAGATACATGTAGGCTTCATCCAATCTTTCGGAACCGGGGTAGTCGACAATGTATTGTGTTAACACCTCAATCGAACTGTTGAAAGGATCGTAGGCCAGCTCGTAGGTTAATTTGGCATAATTAAAAAGGGCATCTTCCCTTATTTTTTCGTTGCCCTCAATTTGAAAAGCGGAATAAAAAGCACTTTGTGCAAACTTTTTTTCGTTGGTTTTAAGGTAGCAATCGGCAAGGTGATACCAGGCATTTTGCGTCATATCATCCTTGTCCCCGGCAACTTTTTGAAATTTTGAAATGGCATTTTCATAATCGCCGCTTCGGTAGTAAGCATAAGCAAGCTGGTAGTTCTCCTCACGCGTAAGCGACTTCCGCGAAAAATCCTGGTAGATATTAAAATACTCAAGCGACTTTTCAAAATCGCCATTGATATAAAATGCCTCGGCGACAATGCGTGCCGCTTCAGCTTTTTTCTTTTTATCATCAATATCATTTGCAATCAAATCCGGCCCAATGGCCGTAATTTCGTTATAATTTTTATTGGTAAAATTGATTTGCAAAATATAAAAAGGTACTTCCTGACCAAATTCAGAATTTTTATCGAGCGCCCTAAAATATTTCAGGGCATTGTCGTAATCCTGCTCCATATAGGCTATCTGGGCATAATAATAATTTGCTGCATCGCGATAGCGGGATTCAGTATTCAGGATCGGGTAAAACACTTCTTTGGCCTTTGTGTAGTTTTCCTGTTGCAAATAACTATAAGCCATCTTATAAAGGTATTCAGTCATTTGAGCACTTGTCAGCAAATAAGGCTCAACTATTGTAAACTGCTCAACTGCATCCCGGTACTTGCGCGATTCATAATAGATAAAACCGAGGTATAGATGGGCCTGATTAGTTTTACTGTGGTCAGGATAATAACGGATAAAATCCACAAATTTTTGTTTGGCCTCGGGATGGTCGAGTTTAAAGTCGCAAAGTGCATCAAAAAACCGGGCATCAAGACTCATCACCGATATGCCGGCCGGTAGCCCGTCGAGCAAGCCATGAAACACTTCCTGTGCAGCGCCATACTGCATCTTTTCAACCAAATCCAAACCTAAACTGTACGAGGCTTCCGGATCGTCATAAATCCTGGTTTGCTGTGCTGATAAAAACACCGGGAAACAGATAATAAAGGAAAGAAATCCTATTTTGATTAACGCTCTGATACTCATGCTTTTTTTTCTTGTGCCTAATTAGTCCTGCTTAAACAAACATGCAAACGAACGAAAGGGAGAGATATTTTAAGCATCCAAAAGCGTAAAAAACAAATTCCGCAAGTGCATTTTATAAGGCTTCGCACTTGAAACCACAAATAGCAAACATGATGAAAAACAAAAAAGATGCTTTGCGGCCTCTTTTTTGTTTTTTCCAAACCTGTAAATTTGCTAAACAGTTACATCGAACTTTGGGTTTAATGCACCTCAATAGGAATTTCTATCACCACCTTTGTTCCGGTGGCTTCGCCCGTTTCATCTTTCAGGTCGATGATTTCCAGCGTGATTTTCTTTTTTTGTTTTTTGTTGAGGGCACTTATCCGCTGCAGCGTGATTTCGGTGGCCATCGACTTGTGGTTTATATCGTGCTTTTGGAGGTTCTCCAATGCTTTGGCACGGCCAATGCCATCGTCTTCGATTGTTAGAATCAGCTTGTTGTTTTCACGATTAAACGAAACGCTGATGTGGCCTTTAGTATTTTTTTGTCTAAAACCGTGTTCGATACAATTTTCGATGAAGGGCTGGGCAAGCATGGGCGGGATAAATATGTCCTCGGTATCAATACCTGGATTTACATGAATGGAAAAATCAAACTTGCGTGGAAAGCGGAGTTGTTGAAGATCGAGATAATTTTGGATGGTTTCAATTTCTTCCTGCAAGGGAATGATCTCCTGGTGGCTGCTGTCGAGGATATTGCGCATCAGCTTAGAAAATCCCGAAAGGTATTTCACTGCCTTATCAGGTTCCTCGTTGATGATGGAGTTTTGGATGCTGCCCAATGAATTGAAGATAAAATGGGGATTCATCTGGGAGCGGAAAAGCTGTTGCTGCAGCCTGGTTTTTTCCTGGATTTCTTTTAATTTGTTTTGCCTGATGAAAAGGATCACAAAGGCAAGACCCAGAAAAAGAACGCCTGCCAGGCTAAACTGAATAACGCGGGATTGTTTAATCTGAAAGTTTTTTAGTTCATTTTCCTGCGAAAGGCTTATAATTTCTTCTTCTTTACGCGCTGTTTCATACTTTGTTTGCACCTCAACAATTTCCCTGCGCCGCTCTATTTTATTTAGCGTATCCTTGGTAGTTGCATACTTTTCGAGATAGCGCAGGTAAGCATCTTTATTGTCGTTGCTTTTCTGGAGAAGGTACATTTTATGATAAAATTTCACGGCATTATTATAAATAATCTCGGTAATATATTTTTTTGAGAGGGGAGCCAAAACTTCCCATCCAAACGAAACCGTATATTTGAGTGAATCGAACCTGTAGATTGAACCCTTTTTCAATTGTTCTTCCATTAGTTCCTCCGATCGCTGAAAATAAAAATTGGCTTTGGAACTGTCTTTCATCGATAAATATAATTCACCCAATTGCAGCGAAGCCAATTGCGATGGCATCAAATACCCTTCTTTTGATAAAAATTCGCAGGCATCCGTCAGGTAAATCATGGCGGTGTCTATTGTTCCGGTGGCAAGATATAAGGTTGCCATCCTTCGTTTATACTCCTGTTTTAAAATTTTAATACTTGGATTTATTTCAGGATAATCGAGCGTTTTCCTGTAATAATAAATAGCACTGTCGTATTGTCCTAAAAAAGAATAACAAATCGAAATCATCCCCACATGTACCATCTGGTTGGTTAATTCAAAATTATTTTTTTCAAAAACATCCACATACTTTTTATAAAAATACAAAGCGGAATCCGGCATGCCGGAAACCCTCAACGTTCTTCCTATGATAGAATACAATACCAGGGTATCTGCAACTGCGCCCACTTTCAATCCAGGATTTTTCACTTTTCTTAATCGGTGTATTGCCTTCCAGAAAAGATCCCTTGCCACGTCATTATTCAATGCTGCGAGGTTAACCGTACCTATTTCCAGTAGGGTTCTTGCAACATAATAATCTTCCCCCAATTTCTCATACATATTCATGGCTTTCCACAAAAGATCCAGTGCTTTAGGAAATTCACCATTGTAATAATAGGCATGGCCTTTGAATCTTGTAGCTACAGCGATTCCTTCCGGGTAAGCTGCTATTTTTGATAATTCCAGTGCTTCATTGGCATAACGCATACTTTCGTCAAAATCTTCAAAACACAAAGTTGCAGATAACCTATACAGGGTATTAATCTTTTCGATTCCTTCCTGATCGGGCAAAACAGATTCCAGGCTGTCCAGCTTATACCATTCAGTTTCCTGGTAAACCCTCTGGCCAAAAGATGAAATACTTCCGAAGACAAATATGAGCACTAAGCAGGTAAATCTTGCCATACGCTGTTATTTAGAAATTTTATCAAACATTTCCAGCAAATGCTCCCTTTTTCGGGAGGCCACCGGTAATTTAATTTCTCCATTAAGCACCACCGATCCACCCTCGGCTTTCTCGAAGCGCCGGATGTGCCTCAAATTGATGAGGTAAGATTTATGTACCCTGAAAAACCCGCTATCGCCCAGCATATCGTCATAATCCTTCAGCGAGGCCGACACCATAATTTTCGGGTTCGTTGTAAGGTAGATGCTTGTATAACCTCCATCTGATTCGCAATACAGGATTTCGCTTATTGGCACCAGGTGAATGTTATCGTAAGTTTTGATGATTATCTTTTTATTGGCCGTGCTTTCGGCTGACAGATGTTCCTTTAGGTTTTCCAGTTGAGAATTAAAATTTTTCTGAATGAGGTGTTCTGCCTTTTCAACAGCCTGAGCAAGTTCATCCGGATCGAGGGGTTTAAGTAAATAGTCGATGGCACTGCAACGGAAAGCGCGGATGGCATATTGATCAAAAGCGGTGATGAAGATTACTTTGAAGTCGATGGGATGCAGATGGCCAAGCAAATCAAAACCTGTTCCGTCATCCATTTTAATATCCAGCAAAACCAGGTCGGGCTTATGTTTTTTGATGGCATCCACGCCACTTTTCACACCATCGGCCTGTGCCACCAGCTTAATGTTGTGGCAGTAGCGATGAACCATTTTTTGGATGATCGATCGTTGATGGTCTTCGTCATCGATGATGATGGTGCGCAGCATAGCTATCGAAGAATTTTTGCTAAAGATAGACATTATTGGAAATAGTCAAATTATTAAAAAACTATGTAGTCTGTGTAAATTTTCAATTTATGCTTAGATTTCTCCCTGACCAGTTGGCGGATACTAATGATAATTTTTTGCAAGAAACAGATTGTGAGGGTAAAAGAGATTTCTCCCTTCGATACCAATGACATTGTTTTGAAAGGTGCTAAAAACCTTACTGATAAAACAGACCTCTCAATCGCTTCGCTCCTTCGAGGTGACAGGGGTTTGGAAGATTGGGGGGTTGGGTGAAAGTGGACGCTTCGCGCCCACTTTCACCCACCCCATTCACAGCCCGGGGCTTTGTCATTTCGACTGGAAAAACGCAGCGTAGCAAGTTTTGGAGGGAGAAATCTTTCAATACCGATTTTTAATCGTGCATGCTCGATCTTCGAACGGCAGATTGCGCGGCTCTACCGCTTTTTTCTTTGTCAAATGGCTTTATCTTCCGGAGATTAATCACCATCACTCTACTTTTATTATTTTCTTCGTCACTATTTCATCACCAATTTGTACCTGGCAGAAATACATGCCGGATTGCACATCCCTCAAATCCAATTGAAATTCATTTTGCCCCGTTTGTATATTATTGAATTGCCAGCTTTTTAAGCAAATACCACTTGCATTGTAAATGCAGATTTTAACGGATGTTAATGTTGAAAGATTCAAACTTAAAATTGCATAATCGGAAACTGGATTGGGTGATATATGGGGCTTAAATGTGGCATTGGTTGGAGTTTTAATATTTGTGGTTAACGAATCGGCATAATCGAACATGTACTCCACAAGTTCATCTAAATATTGCTCTGAATTGGTGGTAAGTACAACGCCACTGTTTTCTTCTTTACAAAAATAAAACTGTGCTGCATAGCCGCCAATGCTACCTCCATTATGTCCCCAAACAACCCGTTCACCCATATCTTCTCTAACGAACAAACCTAAACCGGATACGCCATATTGAAATGAAAAGTCCGGATCTTGAATGCAGGTCATCGAATCCACTGCTGCACCCGAAAGGATGGCTTGCCCGTTGAATGTCCCATGGTTCAAAAGCATTGTTGCAAAATGGGATAGTTCCCGAGCGTTCGAGCGTAAAAAGAATCCGGGGTAAGCCGGATGGCCCCTTTGTGGGCGTGGGATGTAATTCCCAAGTTGATACTTGTATCCTATGGCCAGGTTATCGATGTTCAATTCATTCAGAAACCAGGTTGATCGGTACATCTCAAGCGGAGTAAGTAAAAACTCTTTTGCATAGAGATGAAAGTCTATGCCGGTCAAAACTTCGGTTAGATAACCGGTTAATGCGGGGCCATGCGTACAGTAATGAAGGTATAATCCGGGTTGACTGTTGTAAAAGTTTAGCGAATGATAATATTCCCCTCCAACGCTGAGGTAGTTCTCCAGATAATATGCAAGGCTTATGGTCGGGTCGCCGGGCAATATCAGATCCTCAATACCATAGTCGCTAATTGCAGCGGTGTGGCACATGAGCATCCTTGCCGTAATGCTGTCAGGTTCGATATATGGATTGTCGATTTGGAAAGGCAAAAACCCGTTTATATTCTCATCCAAACCCAGCAAGCCGTCATCCCAAAGCTGCATGGCACAAGCCGCCGTAAAAGATTTCCCTATCGAAAAAACATTAAACAAGGTGGAGTCGTTTACCGGAATACTGTCCGAAAGATTCAAATAGCCATAGCAATTGTGCCATAATAACTCATCCCCAATAATGATTGCGGCCGACAGTCCTGGCACATGGTTTATTTCCATTTGTTGCTGGATAAAGGCATCGATATCCTGGAGATTGCTGTTTTGACTATGGAGATTTAAGACAAATATTGCACCGGCAAAAAGTACAATAATCGATAATGTAAGTTTTTTCATAATGTTTTGTTTTTAAAATTATAAGCTCAAAACTACAACATCGACAAGCCAAAATGTTGATCGATGTATTAACGCCGGGAAAAAATGAGTAAACGCCGGTGTTTATCCGTTTATCGCAGAAAGGTGAGTGGTGAGTGGTGAGAGATGAGGGAGAACGAAGATACTTTAGCGACCATAGCGAACGAAGCGACTGGAGAGATTTGAGAGATTTGAGAGGCGGAGTGATGTGAGTGGAGAAATGAGAAGTTAGAGAGGAGAGGTAAGAGGTGAGAGAGGTGAGATGAGAAGTGAGAGAGGAGAAATGAGAGGTGAGAGAGACGTAATGGAGTGTTGGGAAAGATAAAATAAGGCCGGCAGCAAATTGTCCTTCGAGTCTTTAGAGTCCTTACTGTCCTTAGCGAACGAAGCGATTAAAGCGACTTTAGCGAACTAAGAGACTGGAGAGAACGAAGATACCGAAGCGAACGAAGAGAACGAAGCGATTAAAGAGACTTTAGCGAACTAAGAAACTTGAGAGACCGAAGAGATGGAGATGAGAGGTGAGAGATGAGAAATGAGAGGGGAGAGAACAAAGCGACTTAAGCGACCGAAGCGACCGAAGCGACCGAAGCGATGGAGAGGTGAGAGAGACGTAATGGAGTGTTGGGAAAGATAGAATAAGACCGGCAGCAAATTGTCCTTCGAGTCTTTAGAGTCCTTACTGTCCTTAGAAAACGAAGCGATTAAAGCGACTTTAGCGAACGAAGAGACTGGAGAGAACTAAGCGAACAAAGAGACTGGAGAGAACTAAGAGACTTGAGCGACCGAAGCGATGGAGATGAGAGGTGAGAGATGAGAAATGAGAGGGGAGAGAGACGTAATGGAGTGTTGGGAAAGATAAAATAAGGCCGGCAGCAAATTTTCCTTCGAGTATTTAGAGTCCTTACATTCCTTAGCGAACGAAGCGATTAAAGCGACTTTAGCGAACGAAAAGACTGGAAAGAACTAAGAGACTGGAGAGACTATGAGAACGAAGAGACTGGAGAGAACTAAGCGAACTAAGCGACTTTAGAGAACTAAGCGACTTTAGAGATCGAAGAGAACTAAGCGAACGAAGAGACTGGAGAGAACTAAGAGACTGGAGAGAACTAAGCGAACGAAGCGATGGAGAAGTGAGAGGTGAGAGAGACGTAATGGAGTGTTGGGAAAGATAGAATAAGACCGGCAGCAAATTGTCCTTCGAGTCTTTAGAGTCCTTACTGTCCTTAGAAAACGAAGCGATTAAAGCGACTTTAGCGAACGAAGAGACTGGAGAGAACTAAGCGA
>Ga0307990_1000186_pt1 | contig 60054 bp, 54 predicted proteins | sample EllFjometagen129_FD_203168 | JGI IMG/M metagenome (GOLD analysis project Ga0307990, IMG submission 203168) | Marine microbial communities from Ellis Fjord, Antarctic Ocean - #129 | ecosystem: Environmental > Aquatic > Marine > Unclassified | place: Southern Ocean | collected 2014-10-08
ATATCCGGGTCGGTACCCGGAGCAAAAGTCATCTCGACCCGTGAGGCCCCGGAAGAAGAACTGGTGCCGGAGAGATAGAGCATATCGTCAAGGCCGGTCATCTTCTGTTCGATGATCTGAGTCACCGTGTTTTCAACGGTCTCACCGGATGCTCCAGGATAAAAAGAGTCGACGGCAATGGCCGGTGGGGCGATGGGAGGATATTGCGAGATCGGCATTTTATAAATCGCCAAACAGCCGGCCGTCATTAGGATGATTGCGATAACCCAGGCGAAAACCGGGCGTTCAAGAAAAAATTTTGAGAGCATCAGTTCTCTCCTGAACTTCGTTTTTGCGGTTGAGCGCCTGAGTCAATTGCAATATCTTTGCTGGTTTTGGTTGTCTGAAACGGACTGGTCTGAACTGTCATGCCGGGTCGCAACATCTTCAATCCCTCGACAATTACCTGGTCGCCAGGATCCAGGCCGGTCAAAACCAGCCATTTGTCGGCAAGAGCCCGATCAAGAGTGAGTGGGCGCAGAGCAACCTTACCGTCATCGTCCACGATCAACGCAAAAGGATTTCCTTTGGTATCGCGGGAAACTCCAGGCTGCGGAACTAAAAGAGCTTGCTCGTTGACGCCTTCCTTCAGCACCGCCTGAACAAACATACCCGGTAGAAGCAAGGCTTCAGGATTGGGGAAAACAACCCGCAAAATAACAGAACCGGTGGTTGGATCCACCGTTACATCACTAAATTGCAGGGTTCCCTCCAAGGGATAGGATATATCGTCCTCCAGGATAAGTTTGACTTTACCATGATTGGCACCGTTATTCTTGAGACGACCATCTTGCAGGCGGCGCTTCAAACGCAACAATTCGGTGGTTGATTGAGGCACATCTACATAAATCGGGTCAAGTTGTTGAATACTCGCCAAAGCTGTCGGCTGATAGGCGGTAACAATGGCACCTTCAGTAACCATTGATCTACCAATGCGTCCGGAAATCGGCGCGGTTATTTTTGTGTAGTTCAGATTGATACGAGCCGTCTTCGTCTGAGCTTTCCAGTATTTTATCTCCGCTTTGGCCTGTTTTTCAGCGGCTGCAGCATCATCGTAATCCTGCTCACTGATAGCTTTATCAACAAGCAACTCACAATAGCGTTTGGCTCGCAAGTGAACTGCAAAAAGCTGCGCTTTTGCTTTATCCATGGAGGCCTCAGCATTATCAAGCACCGCCTGAAAAGGCGCGGGGTCGATCTGATACAACGCCTGGTCGACCTTGACATCGGAACCTTCGGTAAACAGACGTTTCAGTATCAGTCCACTGACCTGAGGCCTGATCTCCGCAAAGCGAAAGGCCGCAGTTCGGCCCGGTAGTTTTGTCGTCAGTGTCACAGGTTCTGGTTGCATGACTACTACCCCAACTGCCGGCGGCGAGCCGTTTGCCTGGGAAGAGGCAAGAGTTGTCTGGTTTTCACATGCGCTGAATGCCACACTCATAGCAAGAAGTATCGCCACTAAATATCCAATTTTGATTCCGTTCATTTAACACCTCAATTAATGCTTATTTGACCATTCTCAAGGTCACGCTCAGACAGAGTTACGGGTAAACTCATGTATTTGCTATGAGTAACAACAGTGATTTATCGAATGACTCACTTCCCAACATATTATGACTGATCAATCAGTCCATTTTATAGGCAAAAAAAATTTATCTTTTCAGTGCGTTCCAGCAAGCTTCGACTGTCATCCCAACAAGTTCATCATCAATCGGTGTTCCGCATTTGGCATGTTCCTTGGCTAAAGATGCGATAGGGCCAAAGGCAAGTGCCTCAATAAGTAGAAGAGGCACATCTCTGATAAACTTCCGGTCCCTGGCTTCAATCAGAAGATCTATAAGAACCTCTTTCCCTTCGGTGTCTCTATATTCCCGATCACTCAGTGAAGAGAAATGGTATTGCTCGACGAGCTTGAATTCATTCGGATTTTCCAAAAAATAGCGCAGGAGCTTCGAAAAGGCCCGCAGAAAACGCTCCTTGATCGGCGCCTGCACTGGAATAGCTTCTGAGACCTGTTTATTGATCTTCGCTCGCACCTCTCCAATCAACTCGTAAATCAACTCTTCCTTATTTTTGAAATGAAAGAACAGGGTTCCACTTGCGACTCCGGCTCGCTTGGCAATCAGAGCGGTTGGTGAGCCGTTGAAACCACGTTCAGCAAATAGTTCCAGAGCTGCTTGCAGGAGAGCCGAACGTGTTTTTACTTTTTTTGAAGACATTTTCTAGAAAACCTTTTTTGACTGACTAATCAATCAGTCTTGCGTAAGTACGTTATAAATAAAATTCTGTCAAGGAGAAAAACGCTAATGCGCTGATCTGTCAATCAGCTTGACACTAACAATGATGCCGATACGGCAACCGGGTTACAAGGTGGTAATATTATTATTCACAAATGAGGTACCCGCCGACAAAAAACTTGCTTTTGATATCATTAAATTGATATTGTCTGATGAAATATAAAGGTTATAGTGCTCGCATTGAATACAGTGATGAAGACCTTTGTTTTGTCGGACATATAGCAGGAATTAGTAACATTGTAGGTTTCCATGGTGAATCTGTCTCTGATCTGCGTACAGCATTTGAGACAGCGGTCATTGATTACCTTGATGTCTGCGAGAAAACCGGCAAGATGCCTTCAAAAGCATACTCTGGGAAATTAATGGTTCGCGTGCCCCCTAAAATACATGCTGCTGTTGCCCAAGCTGCAGAAATAAGTGGTAAAAGCATAAACCAATGGATTGTTGACAAACTGGATCAAGTAGTCCATTCACATTAACCAGCAACCGATAAAGGATTTAAGGAAAGCCATGACCCAAGAAAAGATCGACTTAAAAACCGTCAAGCATGTTGCCGCCCTGGCACGAATAGAGATGAGCGATGATGAGCTTAACCAATATGGCACTCAATTGAATACGATTCTCGGCTATGTCGACAAATTGCAGGAGCTTGACACCACGGATGTACCGCCCATGGCCCATGTTGCTGCCACCGCAACCCCGATGCGGGAAGACCGCCTGACTGAAGGCCTTGGCGAAAGAGTGCTCAATAATGCACCCCAAAGGGAGGAACGTTTTTTCAAAGTCCCTCAGATTATTGAGTAGGTAAAAGGCATCCTGGAATCATGAGTATGGTCAAAACTTTAACTTGGGATACAGAGCAGAACTCTCTACGCCTTCTCGACCAACGGCGGCTGCCAACCGAAGAACTTGTTATCGAATGCCGGGATTTGCAAGCGATCGCTGAAGCGATCAAAACCCTGGCAGTGCGCGGGGCACCGGCGATTGGCGTGGCAGCAGCTTACGGCGTGATTCTTGGTATACAAGAAGAAATCGAGAATGGAAGAAGGGTTACGACACAGAGACTTGATTTCATTATCGACGAACTCGCTGCAACCAGGCCGACAGCAGTCAACCTTTTCTGGGCTCTTGCGAGAATGAAAAAGACTGGAGAAGAGGGCCTGAAGAAGGGTTTTGACGAAGTCAAATTAAAAGATATACTACTTGCTGAAGCTAACAGAATCTACGCTGAAGATGACCACAACCACCATCAATTAGGCTGTTTTGGAGCCCAATTGATAGCGGATGGAGCGACAATTCTGACCCATTGCAATGCCGGAGCCCTGGCTTGTGCAGAATATGGTACGGCTCTGGGGGTTATTCGGGCAGCCCATGCGGCGGGCAAGAAGATCAAAGTTTATGCAGATGAAACCCGCCCTCTTTTACAGGGTTCACGCCTGACCACCTGGGAATTATTAAAAGAGAAGATCCCGGTTACTCTGATCTGTGACAATATGGCGGCCCACTGCATGGCCAAAGGGATGATTGATCTGGTTGTCGTCGGAGCTGATCGGATCGCGGCCAACGGTGATACCGCCAATAAGATCGGCACCTATAGCGTCGCCCTGGCGGCCAAAGCCCACAATCTACCTTTCTACATCGCGGCCCCGACCGCAACCATCGATTTCGCCTTAAGCGATGGTGCAAAAATCCCCATTGAAGAACGCGACCCCGACGAAGTCAGATTCTTTGGGGAAAAACGGACCGCCCCAGCCGAGGTAGCCGTCTACAATCCCGCCTTCGATGTCACTCCGGCAAATTTGATCACTGCGATTATCACTGAAAAAGGGATCTTCGCACCGGACCAACTCAGCACTGCTCGCTAGCTTAAGGGATGACCACCTTACCAACCGGGTCTTCCTTCCTATTTCGAGGGCAGAATCTTGACCTTGGCTTTGCCTGCTTCTCCCCCAAAAACTTCCGCCTGACTTTGATCAAGATAGATGACAATGCGCTCTCCGGTCACTCGATTTTCGCCCTGCCACATCACCGGATTACCGGTCAAAATAACCTTTCTCTCGGCCTGAATCAATTCGGCCCGTTCACAGGTAACAAATTTGTCAGCCTGGTTCAACTTTACATTACCGACCGCGATCGCTTTTAGCAATTTCTGGCTCTGCATATCAAAATAGTTGACCACTTGATCGGCGTAAAGAACCATGTCCTTCTGTTTGGCGATAACCTTGCCGCCAAAAATGATGGTACCTTTCTGACGATCAGCCTCGGTCCAGTCGGAGATAATCTCGAGAGGGTCATCCTGTTGTCCCAGACGCGTCTGGGGGCGCAAATCCGGAACCGCCGGAGCACTCGAGGTTTCCTGGTCTGCACGACTGGCTCCCGGAGCTGCCTCTAAGGCAGCCAGAGAAGAACTTTGAGGCTCGCCTTCGTGGCTTGTTGCCAGAGGTTCAAGGTGACTTGCCTTTTTTTGGCTCCCTGTTTTTGAACTCGGGCTTACAGGCCGATAGAGGGAGGAAAAAGTCACCTCTTGCAACTTCTCTTGCCCACTTTTCTGACCACTCAGCATCTTAAAGAGCCGGGGCGAATATTTTTCCGGCATGAAAGTGGTCGTCAGATAGCTATCTCCAATATCGTAATCTTTAACTAAAAAATAGTCTCGAGCCATAAAAAGCAGAGGCAAGCCGGGCCCCTCATCACTCTCCAACCAAGGCCGGGCCTGAGCTGTAAAAGGACTCTCGGGAAACGCTTTAGTCAACGTCAGCAGGGCTTGATGGCCGGCATCAGCATCTCCACGATTAAGGTTGGCAAGCCCCATATAATATAACACCTTGTCATCGATAAAACCGGGATAAGTCTTGAAAAGATATTCGAAGCGGGCGATCGCAGAGTGAAACTTAGCCCGTTTATAATAGTAGAACCCGACATAAAACTCACGTTTGGCAAAGCGCCGCTTACAGTCGTTGATCCTTTGGATGATTTTGGCTGTATAGGGAGGGTTATCGGGATAACGTGCCAGGGCCTCCTGAAAAACTTCCAGGGCCTGTTTCAAAGCTTCGAGATCAAGATCAATGGTTTTCAAAGCCACATAGTAGGTCATCCCCACCTGATACATAGCGTAAGGGGCCTTGTCATGATTTTCATTAAAATTGATAAAATCATTGTAGGTACGGGCCGCATCCTCAAGCTCTTTTCGACAATAGGCGATATCTGCATTGCGCAATAACGCCAACTTTGCAAATTCGGTGTCGGGAAACTCATTCTGCACCGCCTGAAAAAGTTCATCCGCCCGACTATAACTCTTTTTCTGATAGGCTGATTCGGCCTTTTGAAAAAGAGTTTTTGGGTTATCGGCAACAATCTCGCGGGAGGCACAGGAGAGACCTGACAGGAGAACCAGCAAAAGTAGCATGTAAACAAAAAAGCACTGCCGGGCAGAGCTCTTTTCACAACACTGAAGTAGCACTCGGGATATTCCTTGATTAAATAAAATTGTTAGATTAGTCTCTTAAAGAGAAAACTCACGTAACTCTTGCTGACAAAAACACGAACCCTTACCATTATTACAGATAGATAACTATGTCAACGCCAAAACCAATTAATCCTGATTCCGTTTTTGCCCTGGTTGCCAACCGCCAAGGTGAAATTTTTGACCATCCTGAATGGCTCATGCTCGGGGCCGCCGGCCGCCATAACCGCCAGCCTCTAAGTGCCGAGCTGATCCCTCTGCCCAGTGGCAGTCGTCTCTTTTTCCTGCCCGACTGCCCTCCTTTGGGTTGGGATCGGGAAAACCGCCGGGAAAACCCGATAAGCCGCCTTAAAGGGGTTGGCAATTCAGGCCTGCAGGGGGTCGCCGCCTTTCTCCCTCCGGCCTACAGCCGTTTTCTCCTGCCGGCGGTCTCCTACCAGAAGAAAGCGTACACCCTGCCTTTATGGGCCTACACCGCCATCGGCTGGTCGGAAGATGTCGGCTATGTAACCTGCGCTTGCCGGGTCGATGAAAATCGCCAGTGGGAACCGGAATATTTTGACGACTACGAGGTCGTTGCCGGGGTTGATAAGAAACTTGCCCGCTACCCCGAAAACCGGCTCATCGACCATATGAGTCGCTGCGCTGTCGACTATCACTGTTTCGCCGCCAAAAACTATTTTCTCGAGCGCTGGGAGTGCCCACTGCCGGTCTCGCCAACCTGTAACGCCAACTGTATCGGCTGCCTCTCCCATCAAGAAGAGATAGAGATCAAAAAAGGTGAAAGCTGTCCCGCCTCACATGATCGCATCAACTTTGTCCCGACCGTCGCAGAACTTCTCGAAGTCGCCCTGCCCCATATCGAGATTGCCGAAAACCCAGTTTTAAGCTTCGGTCAGGGCTGCGAAGGCGACCCGATTCTCCAGGCTGACCGGATCTGCGAATTTGCCCGGGAGGTTCGCAAAACAACTGCTTCCGGCACCCTTAACGTTAACACCAATGCGAGTCTGCCCAAAAAGGTTACAGCCATGGCCAAAGCCGGGATGGATGCCATCAGAGTCAGTATCAATTCAGCCCGAAGCGCCACCTATCTGCCCTACTACCGACCCCGCGGCTATGCCTTTGACGACGTCCTCCAATCACTGCAAGAAGCCAAAGCCGGCGGCCTTCATCTCGCCATAAACCTGCTCGTTATGCCCGGGGTTACCGATGCCAAAACCGAGGTTGAAGCCCTCTTAGAACTTATTGACAAATATCGGATTGACCAGGTTCAGATGCGCAATCTCTGCATCGACCCCCGCCAATACTCTGATCTTTTTGACGATAAGTTTAGCAACCCGATCGGCATTGTTAATCTTTTAAAACGCCTGCAACAGGATTTCCCCAATCTCCATATCGGCTATTTTAACCGCTTTCTCGGTTAAAAAATGAAGCAAGTTATTACCAGCGAGAAAAAACCGATCAAGCTCTGGCTAAATAATATTGAGCCGGAAGCCCTGGCTCAGGCCCAGAATCTCGCCAATCTCCCTTTTCTTTTTTCGCATGTTGCGGTGATGCCGGATGCCCACCTAGGTTACGGCATGCCGATTGGCGGGGTTATGGCGACCAACGATGTTGTTATTCCCAATGCTGTCGGGGTCGACATCGGCTGCGGCATGTGCGCCGTTAAGACTTCTTTGCCCTCACTGGCAACAGCTCAGTTACAAGAAACCTTGAACGAAATCAAAAAAAGGATACCGGTCGGCTTTCGCCATCATCAAAGACGCCAGGACCCGGCCCTCATGCCGAAAGCGCCGGATGGCTTTCGTCTAAAAGAGCTACCGATGATCAGTCGAGAATACAAGAACGCCCAGACCCAGCTCGGTACTCTGGGCGGCGGTAACCATTTCATTGAGATCCAGAAAGGCAGTGACGGTTTTCTCTGGCTTATGCTTCACTCCGGGAGCCGCAATCTTGGCTTTAAAGTGGCCAACCACTACAATCGCCTGGCGATCAACCTCAATCGCCGCCAGGGCTCTTCGATACCGACAAAATGGCAGCTCGCCTTCCTTGACATCAAGAGCCAGACAGGCCGCAAATATCTTGCCGAGATGAACTTTTGCATCGAATTTGCCTACGCCAATCGCCTCTTAATGATGGCTCGCATCCAGGAAGCCTTAAGGATGATTGTCCCCACGGTGAATTTTGCCGAAGCGATCAATATCGCCCACAATTATGCCGCCCGGGAGAAACATTTCGGCAAAGAAGTCATCGTCCACCGCAAAGGCGCAACCCGAGCCCAAAACGGTGAGATCGGCATTGTTCCAGGCTCTCAGGGCACGCCAAGTTACATTGTCAAAGGCAAGGGCAATCCGGAAAGTTTTCTCTCCTGCGCCCACGGCGCCGGCCGTATCATGGGCCGCAAACAGGCGCAGCGCCAACTCGATCTCAAATTCGAGCAGAAACGTTTAGAAGATCAGGGAATCCTGCACTCCCTGCACCATAATAAAGATCTTGACGAAGCCGCCAGCGCTTATAAAAATATCGATCAGGTTCTCGACAACCAGAAAGATCTGGTCGAGGTTCTGGTCGAACTGCAACCACTGGCCGTCATCAAAGGGTAACGGTTTTATCAAGTAACCCCCGATTTGAAAATATCAGAAAAGGAATCGCGATGAAATATATAGGAGCTCACGTAAGTGCCGCTGGTGGCGTTGCCAATGCCCCAATCAGGGCTCGGGATATCGGCGCCAAAGCCTTTGCCCTCTTCACCAAAAACCAGCGTCAGTGGCGAGCTAAGGCACTGACAGATGTGGAAATCAAGACCTTCAAGCAGAATCTTGAAGAGTGCGGTTTCAGGCCGGAACATATCCTACCGCACGACAGCTACCTTATCAACCTGGCCCATCCCGAAACCGATAAACGCGAAAAATCACTCGCGGCCTTTATTGATGAACTTGAACGTTGCGAACAGCTTGGCCTGACCCGGCTCAATTTCCATCCCGGCAGCACCTTAAATAAGATCAGTGATGAAGAAGGAATAACGTTGATCGCGCAAGCCCTCAACACGGCTCTGGCCAAAACCAACTCAGTAACCGCAGTTATCGAAAACACAGCGGGTCAGGGCAGCAACCTGGGCCACCGTTTTGAACACCTTGCCGCAATCATCGAGCAAATCGAAGACCAATCCCGTATCGGTGTCTGTCTCGACACCTGCCACACCTTCGCCGCCGGCTACGATCTTAAAACCCCTGAAACCTATGCGCAGACCATGCAGGAGTTTGATCACATCATCGGCTTCTCCTATCTCAAAGGGATGCATCTTAACGATGCCAAAAGCACCCTCGGCAGCCGTGTCGACCGCCACCACAGCCTAGGCCAGGGTAATCTCGGAATCGAACCTTTCCGCCTACTTATGCAGGACCCCCGCCTCGACAATATCCCCCTGATTCTGGAAACCATCGACGACCAGCTCTGGGCTCAAGAGATATCTCGGCTTTACTCTTTTACCTGATCCTGACTCAGCCAAAACACTTTATCCCAGCATTGAAATAAGGAGATATAAATGATAAGCTCACTGTCAGAAACAGAGAAATTAGCAGAGGCCGCAGAGCCCGTAACTACTGCAATTATTGCCCCTGAAGATCATGAATTCATGCTCGCAGTAAAAGATGCCCGTAAGCGTCGCTTTATCGAGCCGGTCTTGATTGGACGCCGCGCCGTTATTGAAAAAGCTGCCGGCAAGGTAAATTATGATCTGGATACGACCCGTATTATTGAAGTTACGGATCGACAAGAGAGTGCCAATGTGGCGCTGGACATGTTGTCATCGGAAGAAGTTGAGATGGTAAGCAAGGGACAGATTACAACCAGCTATGTTTACCGGGCGATCATTGCAAAGATGAAAGCCCGACAAGAAGAGACCGTAATCAGCGTTCAGACTTTCTGGGATATCATAGGTTGTGATCACTTGGTTCTTTTGACTGATACCGGAACTAATATTGCTCCCAGCGAAAGCGAAAAAAGAGCCATTTTGGACAATGCTCTACAGGTTATGCCGCTACTAGGTTATAGCTGCCCAAAAGTAATGGAACTGGTCTCCGACAGTGCCAACCTGAAAGGTGAACATAAACACTCAGAGCTTGAAAAAAAACCGCTCGTTAAAGATAGCCGATACGCTTACAAAAAGCTCGAAGCCCAAGTGCTCAAAAATGTTATCCTAGATGATCATAACGGCTTGGTTAATCTAAACAACCTGCCGCATATAATGCTGATGCCTGACCTTAATACCGGAAATATGATTGCCAAACTTGATTTTTTTATCAAAGATATTGTCAGGGTCTCCTGTTCTTATACGTCAATGGGGCCGGTGCTTTTACCTTCTCGGGCCGATGTCGCCGAGGGTATTATGCGGGAATTTATTTTTGGGGTTGCTTTAGTCGCCCAGCGCCGGAGGTTAAGCAATGACTAAATTATTTCCAGAGATCCAGCAACGAGCCGAGCGGCTCAAACCGCAACGATGTGTGGTTTCATATGCAACCGATGAAGCATTATTAAAAGCCCTGACTATCGTTAAAAATAAGGGCCTGATTACTGATCCCATATTTATCGGGCCGCGTAAGCTCCCCGGCATGCATGACTTTCGTCAAGCTGCTTCGATGCAAATTTCTGCGCTCATGGCCAATGAATGTCACCTTAATCAAGAAGCTGACCTGATTATCCAGGGCTCTGAAAAGAGGCAACATTTTATCACATCTCATCTGGAAGGTGGGGTTCTTGATAAACGAGCTGTCTATCTTGCTGCATTTTATGACGGCAACCGGAAACAAACTTTTTTCGCCATCGACCCCCTGATTGCCATAGCCCCGACGTTGGAAAACAGAATCAAACAACTGGAAACCGTAACCCCTTTTCTTAGGCATATTTTCAAGCGAAAGGTCTACGCTACAGCCCTAGCCCCCATCGAAACCATCAACCCTAAACTTCCAGCGACCGTAACCGCTGCGGTATTGGCGCAGATGTCGGCTCGCCATCAGTTTGGGAAATTTTTACAGGTTACCGGACCATTGGATATTGATTGTGCTTTAAGTAAGGTTGCGGCTCAACGTAAGGGGGTGGAAAGTAAAAAGTCCGGTAATTTTGATCTCTATATTTTGCCAGATACCAACAGCTCATATTTTTTCTCAACCTTCCTTAAATACATTGGCAAAGTTCCAACCATCGGAGTTCTGCTATCTAAAGATCGTCACCTATTACTGAACTCAACCCCTTCAACAGTTTCCGAAAGAGTTGCTGAAATAACTCTTGGACTGGTTGCTTATAATTTTTCTGGAAAATAGTTATCATGTGAAGGTATGGAAATATTATGATTTTAGCTATTAACATAGGTTCAACGACGATCAAACTGGCTCTGGATAAAGGTGCTGGAGAACCGCTAAGTACGACTTTGCCGCTCGGACTTCATGACAACCGTGAACTCTATAGGCAAGAAGGGTTTAACCTTCTTGCTGAGAACCTCAAAATACCAATCCGCAAATTCCTGACCGAGAACAACACCGAACTGGAAAAATTAGACTTAATAATTTCTCGGGGTGGTTTGCAAAAACCTGGAGCAGCCGGTATCTTTCGGGTTAACGAAGCCATGTGCAATGATCTTTCCGGGGGTTGTTATGGACACCACCCATCTTCTTTAGGTCCGGTTTTGGCATTCTCCATGGCCCAGGAAGGGCAAATCTCAGCTTATGCTATTGACCCCCCTTCTACCGATGAATTTGCCTCGGTGGCTCGCTTTAGTGGCATTCCCGAACTCCAACGCCGGAGCGCTTTTCATGCTTTAAGTCACAAAGCGGCAGGACGGAAAGCGGCATCTAGTTTGGGACGAAGTTATGAAGAGTGTAACTTGATTGTCGCTCACCTGGGGGGTGGGATTACTATTGGAGCACATTTTAGAGGTCGGGTTGTTGATTGTACTCATGGCTTGAGTGAAGGTCCTTTCACACCGGAACGGGCCGGGACACTACCACTCTTAGAAGCCTGTTCTCTTTTTTCAGAACGTAAATTAAAAATTGATGAAATCAAACAGCTACTGGTAGGTAAAGGCGGCTTGATGGCCTATCTTGGTACTAAAAATGGACTCGAAGTGGAAGAGAAAATTAAACATGGCGACCAACTGGCAACCGCAGTATTCGAGGCCATGATTTATCAAATCGCGAAAGATATCGGGGCTATGGCCACTGTTCTTAAGGGTGTTTATGATGCTGTAATTCTGACCGGTGCCTTAACTAAATCACAGCGCCTACTGGATATGTTACAGCCTAGGATTGCTTTTTTAGGACCTGTTTTAGTCTTTCCTCAGGACGAAGAGATGCAAGCTTTATTCGAAAGCGCCAGAGACATTCTTGCCAACCGTCGACCGATTGTTGAGTACCAATAACAAGAGAAACTAAAAACATGCTTTTAGCCTGATAGAGTAAAACTAAAGTCAAGCAGTCAAAAATATAGAGTTGTATACATTTACAGGAACAATGGGAAAATGTAACAAAAAAAGCAAATGTTTTACCGAAATGAAATACTGAGCCCATGATTTCAGTTTAGGGTTGAGCGTAATCCATCAACAAATACTCAGCCTCATGTCGGTGTAGAGCCCCTTTAGGGGTTAAGATACTGGAATAGAGATGAAAGCTGGGTACAGTAAATTCCGGCAGGCGAAAAAGGGCGTGATCGTTTAGAAAGTGGACAATTCTGGTCAGTGGGGTTTTTCTGGTGCGAGCCAGTGTAATGTGGGGTGAAAACTTACGATGTTCGGGAGCTATACCAAGTTTGCCAAGACAACTGTCCACCCTCTTCCTCAACCCTATAAGCTCAACCGATTCTTCTATCCCGACCCAGAGCACCTGAGGCTCATGGCGCGGTGGGAAACAGCCCAAGCCCTGCAAAAGCAGAGGAAAAGAGTTGCCGGTCACCGATTCCAGGCCGCTTATAATATCCCGGGAAAAAGCACCGTCAGCCTCTCCGATAAAACGCAAAGTCAAATGAATCTGCTCAGGCTTAACCCAGCGGGCCTGAGGCAGGCCGAAACTAATCAGGGCAAGTTCATCCTTAATCTTCTTCGGCAGATCGATAGCAATGAATAGTCTCATCATCTAAAACAAAAATAGTTCACCAATTCATCAAAACTATGCCAGATTTGATCGGCACAAAACTTATCGGGATGGCCAATACCATAACTGACAAAACCGCTTTTAACACCGGCATTATGTGCGCTCTCAATGTCGGTGTGGTGGTCACCGATCATCCAGCAGTCTGGGGCCAGAACCCCGCTCTCTTCCATAAGCATATAGATTCCATCCGGCGCGGGTTTCAGGTTGGCAAAGTCACCACCTCCGAGAATTTTTAAAAAGCAATCTGCCACTTTGAGCTCTTTTAAGAGTTGTCTGGTTAAATCACCCGGTTTATTACTTAAAACCGCCAGGGTATGCTCCCTCGCAACCAAAGCTTGCAGACCCTCTGTGACATAGGGATAAAACCCGGTCTGATCCAGCATATGCTCGGTGTAGAATCTGAGGGTCAGGGACATAGCTTCATTAATATCTACCCCAGTTCCCTCATTTCCCTGCAACGACCGAGCAACCAGGTGGCGGGCGCCATCGCCGATAAAGCCGGTCACGGTATCTTGGGAGAGCGCCGCCAAACCATAATGAGCCCGCATCAGATTAACGCCGGTTGTCAGGTCTGAACGACTGTCGATCAGGGTTCCGTCCAGATCAAATATCAGGAGCTGCTTTTCCATTTTACCAGGGCCGTGCTTACGAAAAATGAATTGCCGCAAAGCGAACAGCAACATTGCCTAAAACTTTGGCTTGATGCCCTTTACCACTCGTATCATCAAGCAAGACGACGTCACCAACTTTACAAGTAAATCGCTCCCCATCTCCAACTTCGAACTCACACTCTCCAGAGAGCAATATGAGCCATTGCCGAACCGGAGTCGGATGCCAATCTCCATACCAACCAACCGGTAGCTCCAGAAAAACACTCCTGTCCGCCGACTCTGCCGCCGAGGTATTCAAAGGAGGTGCTGGCGGAGCATAGTCATGCGACTCTAACCCTATATTTTTAAATTCAAAATGTGAGCATCCATCTGAGTCCGCGAATATTCGCAAATATTCAATATGGCTCATCGTTATACCTCCCTTGCTTTACAGTAAATAACACATACCCCACAAGAAAGCCCACATGGAGAAACAAACTCCGGGTTTACTTTCACAGCTCAAGCTCCTGATCAAATTCTTATAAAATAAGGCATTACCACCAAAACCACCCCTGAGATCACTAGCATCCAGAGGTTCGGGACAATATACGGAATAACCAATAAAGCGACCCCAACAAATAATGGGACTACTGCTTTTTACTTTTTCCCATAGCTAAAGAATCCGAGACCGATTGCCCCGAATAAGATTCCCCAAATCTTTTAACAAAAAAAGTTTACCAGCTAATCAAAACTATGCCAGATTTGAGCGGCGCAAAAACTATCGGATTTCTTCGTCTTAAACCCACTTTTCAGCAGCAACTATAATTTGATCAGCAATTTATCATTTGAGCACTTACCTTAATAGATGATACAGTAAAAACTGAGTTTTTTATTTTAAGGATTAACCCCTCAAAGATTAGAGAGGTACACGATGGAGGCAGTATTTAAAGGGCTCTTGGAAACAATTCCACATCCCATTGTATTCGTAAACCCTGATCATCAGATAATCTACATTAACAAACAGGCGGATGAGCTGTATCATAAAGAATTAAAACGTCCGAACATTCTTGGACAGCCTATTTTTCACTGTCACAACGAAAAATCCAAGCAAAAGATATTGGCAATAGTTGAAAGATTCAAAAATGGTGGCGGCGAAGAATACCTGAAGACCAACAAGAGAAATGAAAAGATTTATGTAACTCCGGTTCGCAATGACAATAACGAATTTCTGGGTTATTATGAGAGATTTGAGCCTAACGGAAAAGGGAGTTTTATTGACAACATCATCAAGTAAATTGCAGGTTTAGATTAATTTGTACCTACACAATCATAATACCTCGAACCTTCTCCTCCACGTCTCTAAGATCAGCTTCGTTAGGACGGCCCACAATGTTGCCGAGTCTGCCGTTTTTACTCATTGCCTGCATCTTTTCCTGAAGGTACTCTCCAGGGAAATACCATTCACCTAAAACACAAAATCCCAAGTGATCGAAAAGCTGACCCATATAATTGATAGCGGGAATGGCTTCATTGATCCCGGTATGCACCCCACCATAGGTGCAATATGATATCACCTCTTTTCCAATTCGAGGTGAGCAGGGTTTAATCAAACCTCTCTGGGCATATCCTTCACGTAACCGGGTCAACAAGTTCTGCATGGGCTTGCCCGGCAACCAAGCATAGACACCAGAACCAACAAAGACACGGTCATAATCCAGGACATCGACCTGAGTGTCTTTGTCTACGCTTACTGATTCCAAATCATGGCCCAAAAAACGTAGAGCCTGGTTGATCTTATCAGCAACTTTAGCAGTATTGCCGGTCATTGAGTAGTAAAGATTTAATACACGCATAGCAATCCTTTTAAGCCTCCTTCAGCACTTTAATCGACATTTCATTAATCATATCTTTCACTTTTTCTTTATAAACCATCATATGCGGTGCCGTCAGGTGGGCCTGTAAATTTTCTAAACTTTCCCATTTCTCGATTATCGTGACAGTATTTTCATCTAAATCCTGAACCGGTATGCCCGTTAGCAAATCAACGGTTGGCGCATAAGCTAAACATCCTTTCTCTTGCAGTACGTCAGGAACGTTAGCTTTAAAGATTTTCAGAAACTCTGATAATCGGCCCTCTTTAATCTGGATCGACGCAATTACATTTATCATAATCGATAGATTCCTTTCCCTATCTCGAAAAAATGTTTTTCTCCAAGTTAAAACGATACCAACCTGGAGGATAGCTGTCAATCTTTTTCAAGATAATACCTAATTCGTATAATTGAAGAACTGTCAAAAACAAGCAAACGTCTTAATTCTCTGATTGCTGAAAAATTATCGAAATCAGGAGAGCCAACCCAGAGCGAAAGACAGCGGGGATAGCGAAGGAATTGACCCCGTGATTTTTAACGACTCCCAAATAAGATAAGCAGAATCAATACTAAAAAGTTTTACTGCATCATCTTTGAAACACATTTTCTGCCACATGGCCCAGAACCATTTTGTAGATCTCTCTCACGCGAGAGGAGGATGTTGGCAGAGCATCCCAGAGGGATTCAAGGAATCTTTTCTCCCTGACAATTTGGAATGTCATGGGAAAATTCAAATCATAGACCCATCCCATCTGAAGAAGCTTGAAATCCGTAAGAGTTTTGAGGTCTGACATCTGTACAAGGGTCCTATTCATCAGCGAATCGTAGACCGCATCCGAAACCTGAGGCGTATCCGGCAGGTCCAGTTCAATGGACCGGTTCCGTTGATTTTCGGAACGATGGTAATACTCGGTCACCACACGCCAAATATCCACCTTATCAGCATCCCTCAAAAGCTTCAAAAACAAAAGACCACGTGGCGTTTGATTTTCAGGCAAGATTGCACGATTATGATATTTTACCGCCCGGACAATCATCTCCGCCGTTTCAGGTGCAATACCGTCCAATACATGCAACTCCTGTATCACATCTACGCCGAGTGCGGCATGGTCTTTTGATTTATGATCTGAAAACGTCCGATATCGCTTGTATTGCTCGAATCGACCGATATCATGCAAAAGTGCACATGTTTCCGCAATAAAAAGATCTTCACTGGACAGATTCAGACTACCTCCTATTATCAGAATGGCCTCGCAAACCCGGCGTGTATGCTCGGCTTTCAATATCATATTTTGCTGAACCATGGGTTCTTTCGAGTAGAAACCTGAGGTATAATCATCAAACCAGTTTTTTAATTTCAGCAGTATAATTTCAACCTCCATCAAACCTTTTCCTTTGAGAATGTAATATCTCTCAACAATCCCTTTTACTAAAGTTTCACGCTTTTCCCCCTGCAAAACTAGACTGAGTTACTCAAGTGAACCAAGTCGCCATTGATCCAGTCAGGGTAAAACATAAGAGCTATTTAAAAAAGTAAATAATATCAACTACTTACAAAAAATCAGACACACTGTAAGTATTTGATATTATTAGGGTTTTTCGATTTAGGCTTTTGCTGAAAAGAAGGAAAACTCTTTAATTTCAGATATTTAACGTGACAGCGAGGCCATATTGTGTTATATCTTGTTTTCCACAAACAAAAAACACAGTGGGTGCCTCGCTATGTTCATACTACACTCATTGCTCAAAGAATTCAAAGAAGAAAACGGTCTTTTTGATATCTGGCTCCCCTTGGTACGCTCATTTCAGAACGTATCCAAAAGCACAAAAGAGACCATATTGATTGCTGAAAGCAATGTGAATGCCGGTTTCTGCAATATGTGGAGTATTCTATCGCCCCCACTTTAAATCCCCCTCTTTTGATATATTTATTTTAGAGATAAACCGTAAAAATAAGTATTGCTTTAAAACAAGGTTTGTGATTAAGAAAATGTTACGATTGAGGCTCAAGTTTTGTGATAAGTAAATAAGATCTCAGTCGTAAAAAGATATCAATACCATTCTGCATTCGCACCACGAAGAAATAAGCCGAGAATACGGTGTCATTGAAATTGGAGTTTTTGGCTCTTACGTTCGAGACGAAAGTACCGAGAACAGTGACGTGGATATTCTTGTTAGCTTTGATAAGCCTTTGGGCTTTTTTAAGTTTTTAGAGCTTGAAGATTGTCTTAGTGAAGGGCTTGGGGCAACTGTAGATTTGGCATCATTGACCTTGCCAAGATATCATTTCTCATTCCACCCCTGGCCATTAGCTCTAAGATAATCCTGTTCCAGATATTCATTGTTCTGAAAATGATTTCATCGATAGTTTACTTGTCAAGGATCTGCCATTGGATGCATATTGGCCGACGGAATATTTTCTTGATAATTGGTGTCGCACAATGATTTGTCAAAGACAGTCCGTTTCGCAGCGCTTACGATATACGTTAAGTTGGCAGTTCATCAGTTCTCTTGAGATATCCAGTGGCTATCTCAAGACCTCGCTACATAGTTTAACAAAGGGTCATAGAGCAAAAATTTACCCATTCATGAACAGGAGGACACTATGCAGTTTGAAATCTCTTTTCGGTCACTGAAAACAAGTCTGTTTTTCCTTTTTATTCTTATCTTCAGTTGCTCTGTTCAAGCCGCCCAGTTCACGGCGGATCTGACCATCACATCTCCCGGATCTAAGGTTGTCTACGACCTCAAAGTCAATGACAATATGTACCGTATTGAAAAGATCAAGGGCCTTCCGATCATCCCCTCCATGCCGACCATTTACAATCGCACCACCGGCATCTCCTGGGGGCTCAATCCTCAAATGAATCAATATGTTGAACAGACGGATCCGGCCAAAAGCATGATGATGAATCCACTCGCTGGGTGGGAATTTATGCGCAAGAACCTCGAAGCTACACCGACCGAAACGAAAACAATCGCAGGCTATTCCTGTCAAACCTTTGAATACCGGCAACCGGGACATACGCGGGTGGCAAACAGAGTATGGGTTTCCTCAGAGCTCGGTTTTACTCTGCAGGAAATCAAATACGCCTTAAACGGCAAGACCACGCTGGCCCTGAAAAATATCAGGAAAGGCCCTGTTGATCCGACGCTTTTCAAAATCCCACCGGGATATAGCAAAGTTATTACTGAAAAGGTACCTAAAAGAGAGAACTCAAAAAGTTACACCAAGAAGTCGGCCAAGGATAAAAAACCCCTATCAAAAACCCTGGATGTTAAAAGAATGTCGGGTCACAGCATAAGCCTGAAACCAGACCGGCATGTTGTCATCACGGCTACCGGCAACAGCCTTGGAGGGTCAGTTTCTTCGGCGCATATAAAGGTTCTCGATAAGAGAAATAATGAAATTCTCGCAGAGAAAATCACCTTGAGAAATGGTGAAATCCGCACATGGAAAGTGCTGCTCGATAAAGAGCCCGCGGATATTTCCCTCTCCGGGGAAAAGGGAGTGATAAAATTCAAGATTGATCAACTGGCTGACAAACCGACAAATGTCCTGCCACTCCCGCAGACCACGATCGAAAAACCGATAACTGCTTTAGAGGATAAAGAAAGCACAACGCCTGGCAACCTAATGTTTATCCTTGACGCCTCGGGGTCCATGTGGGGCCAGGTGGAAGGCACGGTAAAAATTGTTATCGCCAAGGAAGTGCTCACAGAGCTTATCCAGGGATTACCGGATGATACCGTTGCCGGTCTGGTAGCGTATGGTCACCGGCGCAAGGGGGATTGCGACGATGTGGAAGAGCTTATTGCCCTTGGACCACTTAACAAACAAGCAATGATTACCCAAGTGCAAAAACTCAATCCCAAAGGGAAAACACCCATCAGCCGTTCAGTTCGATTGACAGCTGATCGGATCAAGCACCTTGAGGACGAAACCACCATTATCCTGGTGTCTGATGGTAAAGAAACCTGTGATCCAGATCCTTGCAATATGGTGAAAAAGCTCAAAGCCTCGGGGATTAAATTTGTTCTGCACGTCATCGGTTTTGATGTGACCGAGGAGGAAAAACAGGAACTGGAGTGCATGGCCCGGGAAGGTGGCGGACGATATTATACCGCTGGCAATGCCGGTGAATTTATGTCTGCTGCCAGAGAAGTGGTAAAGAAAGCTACTCCGCCGTACGGAATTCTCAGGGTAACCGTCACCAAAAATGGGCAGCCTTTTTTCTCCGCAGTCAATATCACCAACTTGGAAACCGGAAAAAACTGGGCTCCGGTCAGCTCATCAGACAAAACGGGAATAGCCGAAGTTCGACTGGAGCCGGGGAACTACACGGCGGAACTGAAAAACCTGACTGTCAGTGGCGGCAAAAAAACATCCATAGTTAAACTGGCGGACATCGTTATCGTGGCCGGTGAAACGGTGGAAAAAAGTGCAGATTTTTCAGATGGAACACTTATGATCACTACACAACTCAATGGAGCACCATTCAACGGCCATATCTATTATTACCGCTCAGGAGAAGACAAGCATTTTCATAACGAAAATGCACACCCCAAAACCGGCCAACTTGAGCGCAAACTCTTGCCAGGATTATACCGGATCAAAGTAAGCACGGACAGCATAGCAGGTAAACCCACCGTCATTATTGACTCTCTGGAAATTTTACCGGGCAGTACCGTGGAGAAGACGGCAGAGTTTTTTAGCGGTGAGGTCATTGTCACATCCACCCTAAACGACGAACCATATGCTATGCCTTTTAAGGTTTATGATTCTGCCGGAAAAGAAATTTATAAAAATTGGACACAGGGTAGGGTCAAAGGGAAAAGATTGGTTCGGTTGCCTGCTGAAACCTATACGATCAAAGTAACAACCAATGTGGATGGTTCGATGAAAAGTTTCGAGAACGTGGTAGTCGAAACTGGACAATCTCAGGTTGTAGAAGCAGCCTTTATCTTTGGCAAGTTGACCATTGCCGCGACTCTTGACCGGCAACCTTTCAGTACACCGTTTAAGATTTACAACCGTGCCGGAAAGCAGGTTCGTAAAAATTGGACTCAAAACGGGCAACGTACGGAAATGCTGGCAGAAGGCGTATACACAGTCAGAGTCACCAGTATCAAGGACAAAAAGCAAATTGTGACGTTTGAGGATATCAATATCATCAATAATCAGCCACAAACTGTTACCGCTGATTTTACGGCAGCGAAATGAGTGGGATAATTATGAAAGCGAAACAGTTATCATTCAATTCTGCAATCTGGGAAGAAAGGATCAAAAATGAAAAACATCTCTAAGCTTACAACTATTTATTTACTTATTCTCCTCCTTTGTACGGCGTCATCAACTATGGCCGCTTCATTTAGGAAATGATTCAATTGAAGGATATTCTTGCCAAACCCTTGAATACCGGCACCCGGGAGACACTCGGGTGGCAAATAAGGTCTGGGTTTCTTTTGAGCTTGATTTTACCGTGAAAGAGGTCCAATATGCCTTAAACGGTGATACAACGCTGGCCCTAAAAAATATCAAGCAAGATTCTGTTGACTCGATCCTTTTTAAAATTCCTCAGGGATATAGCAAGGTTGTCATTCAGTTGTTATTGAGTCACTGGAGACGAAAATGGTGACAGACACCAATTAACTAGATTTTTCTCCGATAGGGCTTTGTTACGCATATTACGATAATCTTAAATGCGCTGTTTGGCGGAAAGGTTGAGATTAGCAGTAAAATATATTTACCATGCCCTTTTGGTTGCTTAAAAAATAACTACGAGTTAAAGAACAGAGAAAGGCCGCTTGCAATGAAGAAAACGGCCTTTTTTGATATCTGGCTCCCCCTGGTGCACTCATTTCGCAACATCTCCACGGCGGAAACATCATCCTTGGCTTTTGCCACTGGCCTTGATCCCGGCCCGAGAAAAAGTGGTAATATGGTCGGCCAGCCGATTGATCAAATCGGCGGAGAGTGCTTTATTCAGGAGATACTCCAGAGCGCTATGCCTTATGGAATGACTTTATTGCATTTCTTAAATTAAGATTTAAAATAATTATTTATAATTGTCAAATAATATTGCCCTCAAGAACCGGCAACAGATAATGAATGTGACTGGGAGTAAAGAAACAATGCAACCCGAGACCAGCTTATTTACACATCAATCAGCACCTTTAAAATCACCATATCGATCTTTTCTGAGTGCCGCAACCGATACTATTGTGCTGTTGATCTTTATTTTATTAGCATCCTTTTTTCAAGTGGCGGAAGCCGCTTCTCAGGGTTCGAGCGGGCCCCCACCATTGGTGACGGTTACAGCCATCATTGAACAAGAAATCAACCCACCGGCTGAATATGTGGGCCATGTTGAAGCTATTCAGAGCGTCGAAATCCAAGTCCGAGTTGAAGGATTTTTGGAACAGGTTAATTTCAGGGAAGGCAGCGATGTTCAGGCCGGCGATCTGCTTTATGTTATTGAACAAGCTCCCTACCAAGCCCAGGTCGCGGCTCATAAAGCCTCAGTTGCCCATGCCCAGGCGACGTTGACTAAAGCCAACCAATATTTACAACAGGTTCGTAAAGTACGTTCCGGAGGGATATCAGCCTCGGATCTGGATACGGCGGTGGCCGAAGAGCTTCAGGCCCAGGCCCGGCTCCTGGAGGCTCAGGCGGCACTCAAACTCTCCGAACTCGATTTGGAATACACTAAAATCCGGGCACCAATCAGCGGCCGGATTGGCCGCACGGCGCTCACCAGAGGTAATCTCTGCGAGCCCAACTCCGACCCCCTGACCCGAATCGTCCAGCTCAACCCGATCCGAGTGCTTTACTCGATAAGTGAAAATGATCTGACGGCCATCCAAGCCACCCTTAAAGACTCCTCTGACCAGAAAAAGATTCGCTCTCTGGTTCCCATGATTAAACTACTCAACGACAAAGTTCTGGAAGATACTGGTCAGATCGATTTTATTGATAACATCGTCGACCGGGAAACCGGCACTATCGCCGTCCGGGCCGTGTTCGACAATTCTGACGGTTTCCTATTGCCGGGCCAGTATGTCACCATTATGATCCGTCAAAATCAGGGTAAAAAACTGCCGGTAATCCCGCAAGCCGCCGTTTTACAAGATCGCGAAGGACATTATGCGCTGGTGGTTAATCTGCAAAATCAGGTAGTCAAACAACGGATAACTACCGGATTGCTGGTCAGCGGCAATCGCTGGGCCGTCACCTCCGGACTCAAGGTCGGAGAGCTGGTTATTACCCAGGGTTTACAGAAAGTTAAACCCGGACAAACCGTAAAAACTAACACTGACGAACCCCAAATAAGGTAAGCTATCCATGTTTTCCCGGATTTTCATTGAACGACCGCGGCTCGCAGTGGTAATTTCAATCATCATTACCCTGGCCGGGCTCATCGCCATGCTCAATATTCCCGTCGCCCAATACCCGAGAATCACCCCGCCTAATATTCGAGTGAGCACGGTCTATCCCGGAGCCAATGCCGAAGTTCTGGCCGACAGTGTAGCCGCGCCGATTGAAAATGCGGTCAACGGCGTCGACAATATGCTCTACATGTCCTCCACCTGTTCCAACGACGGCAGTTACAGCCTAACCGTTACTTTCGCGGTCGGCACTGACCCCGACATAGATCAGGTCAACACCCAAAACCGGGTGCAGATGGCGATCGCGAAATTACCGAAAGAGGTTATCGAACAAGGGGTAACCATCCGCAAACGTTCGCCGGATATGCTGGCCGCAATCAGCTTTTTCTCACCCCAGGGCACCAGGAATAAACTTTTTTTAAGTAACTATGTCAACCAGGTTATCAAAGACTCCCTGGTGCGGCTCAAAGGCATCAGCGATGTCTATATCTTCGGCGAGATGGAATACAGCATGCGAATCTGGCTCGATCCGGATCGTTTGACAGCTCTGGGACTGACCGCAGACGATGTCATCAAAAGTATTCGTCAACAAAATATCCAGGCGGCCGTCGGCACTATCGGCACCATGCCAACCGACAAAAACCAACAATTTCAATATACTCTGCGGGCCCAAGGACGCCTGAAAAGCCGACAGGAGTTTGAAAATATTATCATCACTTCCAACGCTGCCGGAGGCCTGGTGCGCATTCGCGATATTGCCAGAGTCGAACTGGGGGCCAAAACCTACCGGACCGAATCAACCATGAACGGAGCTCCGTCCGTAACCCTGGCGATCTACCGCGCCGCCAACGCTAACTCTTTGGAAACCATGGACGAGGTCCGAGCCACACTCAAAAACCTGGCTCTCAGGCAACCTGGCGATATTCAACACCTGATGTTATACGATACCACCAGGTATGTTTCGGCCACCATTCATGAAATCGTGCGAACCCTGTTTATAACCTTTCTTCTGGTTCTTTTCGTAAATTATATCTTTCTTCAAGATTGGCGGGCCACGCTGGTGCCCACGGTTACCATTCCGGTTTCATTGCTGGGCACCTTTGCCGTCCTTCTGGCTTTAGGTTATAACGCCAATACGATCTCCATGTTTGCCTTGATCATGTCAATCGGGGTAGTAGTTGACGATGCGATTGTGGTAGTCGAAAATGTTTACCGGCTTATGGATGAAGAGAACCTTGCCCCCAAAGCCGCAACTATTAAAGCGATGCAGCAGGTTACGACACCAATCATCTCGACAACCCTGGTTTTACTCGCCGTATTTGTCCCGGTTGGTTTTCTACCCGGCATTACCGGACAACTCTACAAACAATTTGCCATAACTATCTGCACCGCCGTTGTCATCTCAACCATTAATGCCCTGACCTTGAGTCCGGCCCTTTGTGCGGTCTTACTCAAACCCCCTAAAATCATACAGCGGGGCCCTCTAGCCTGGTTTAGCCGAACCCTCGATTTTTCATGTGACCGCTATGTGGCTGGCACCACCTGGCTGCTCCGGCGCAAAGCCGTAGTTATGATAATTTTTATCGGCATTTTCGGGGCCTCTTATTACCTGTTCAGCGACCGGCCGGTCAGTTTTTTACCAAAAGAGGATATCGGCTCTTTTTACCTTAATATACAGCTGCCGGAGGCTTCATCTCTATCCCGCACCGGTAAGGTTTTAGAACGGGTCACCAAAGAGCTCCAAAATATTAAAGGCATTAAGGACGTTCTGCTGGTCAGCGGCTACAGTCTGCTCAGCGGGGCCGCCGAAAATGTCGGTTTGGGGGTCGTCGTACTTGATCCCTGGAGTCAGCGAACCAGCAAAGAACTGCAACTCGGAGCTATTCTGAAAAAAGTGCAGGGCAAACTCTCGGCCATTTCGACGGCTAACATGTTCGCCTTCTCCCCCCCACCGATCCGCGGCCTGGGCCGCACCGGCGGGTTTAATTTTCAGATGCAGGGCTTGGAAGATCAAAGCCCACAGGAGTTAGCGGCCGCAGCCAAGGCCCTGGTTATCGCCGCTAATCAAGAACCTTCCCTGCAAAGAGTGTTCAGTACTTACACAGCCAACACTCCCCAAATTTCCATCGCCGTCAACCGCATCCGGGCCGAAACCCTCAACGTCCCAGTCAGCACTATCTTCGCCACCCTGCAGGCCCAGCTCGGCTCAAAATATGCCAACGACTTTAACCTATTAGGCCGGGTTTTTCAGGTCAGGGTGCAGGCCGACATCCAACATCGCAGCACCATAAATGATATTAACCGACTCTACGTCCGCAGCCAAACCGGCAAAATGGTACCGATGCAAAGTTTAGTAACGGTGACCACTACCCTCGGCCCCCAGAATGTAAAACGTTATAATCAGTACAGCAGCATTAAAATTAATGGGAGTGCGGCCTTAGGATTCAGCTCCGGTGAGGCGATGGTGACGATGGCGCGGGTCGCCGCTGAAACCCTACCCCAAGGCTTTACTTTTGAGTGGTCGGGAATGTCTTTTCAGGAACAAAAAAGCAGCGGCCAAATCCCCATAATATTTACTTTGGCCCTGTTTTTCGCATATCTCTTTCTCGTGGCTCAGTATGAAAGCTGGAACATCCCACTGGCTATCGTCATTTCGGTTCCGGTGGCCAGTCTCGGCGGTTTGGCCGGTTTATGGCTGGTCGGACTCAGTTTAAGCATCTATGCCCAGATCGGTCTGGTACTGCTGGTCGGTCTGGCCAGTAAAAGCGCCATTCTCATCGTTGAGTTTTCTAAATCACAGCGCGATCAGGGTGCTTCAGTGACCGACGCCGCAATCGCCGGAGCCAGAATCCGTTTCCGACCGGTCTTGATGACGGCCTTCACATTTATTCTGGGTATCTCTCCCATGGTTATTGCGACCGGAGCCGGAGCCGGCAGCCGCCGGGCGATTGGCACCACGGTCTTTTCCGGCATGCTGGCCGCGACCCTGATCGGCATTTTTCTAGTTCCGGCACTTTATTACATGTTTCAGTCCGGCCGCGAAAAAGGTCACTCCTGGCGCACGCGCCGAAAAAAGAGCAGTTAAGTTACAGCGGATAGCGGCGAACATTGCTTCGCTCTTTAGTAATGATTATCAAATCTTGACAATGGCTATTGGCAGTTTTCGGTTTATCCGATTATCTCGATACACCATAATCAAGAATTGACCCCGCCCGAGATAGTGTAATTTTTGTCGCGGTTTTTGTTAGACCTGTCTCGGCTGGGGTCATTTCTTGACACTTGGCAGCTGTGAGGTTCGCGCAAAACCAAAGTTTAGATCCGCCATTTGTCAAGATGTGACCCCGTTAATGAGAGCGAAGCAGAGTTCAACTTTATCCGCCTCAACTTACAAGAGAAATAAACATGATGGCAAAATTTTTCAGTCCACAAGTTTGCAGGTATACTCGCCAAACATTGACAAGTTACTCCGCAACCATCCTGTTGCTAATAATAGCAGTTTTAGCTTTAAGTGGTTGCGCGGCTGTCGGCCCAGACTATATCCCGGCAGAACCCAAAGCCCCGGGAAACTGGTCAACTGAACTAAAAGGCGGCCTCAACGCCGAACTGCCGGAACCCGGAACTATGGCTTGCTGGTGGAAAGTTCTTGATGATCCAGAGCTCTCCTGCCTGATTGAACAGGCGGTTAACGGCAACCTTGACCTAAAGATGGCCCGAGCTCGGATCCGTGAAGCCCGAGCCCGCCGCGGGGTTAGTCGCTCTTATTTTTCCCCGACTTTTGATGGGGGTGTTGCCGCCGGCAAAAGTCGGGATCGCAACGGCCGAGAAGATGAAGTTTACACCGCCGGATTTGATGCCAGTTGGGAACTCGATATTTTTGGCGGCATCCGACGTTCGGTGGAGGCCAGTGAAGCTGCTCTTGAAGTCGCCCAGGAAGATTTACATGACGTGCTCGTAAGTTTGCTGGCCGAAGTAGCTTTAAACTATGTTGATGTGCGCACCTACCAGAACGGCTTGACCGTGATTGAAGAAAATCTTAAAGCTCAACAAGAGACCTATGACTTAAATGATTCACGGTTTCAGGCCGGTATCATTAATGAACTGGCGGTGCAGCAAGCCCTCTACAACCTGGAACAAACCAGATCTCAAATCCCGGTTTTTCAAACCCGGCTGGAAGCCGCCAAGAATCGCCTGGCCGTATTACTCGGACAGGCGCCCGGTACCGTCCATGCCGAATTAGCCACAAGAAAGCCGATCCCAGCACCGCCCGTGCAACTGGCTATCGGGGTTCCGGCTGAAACTTTGCGGCGGCGACCCGATATCCGCCGGGCTGAACGTCGACTGGCGGCCCAAACCGCCCGAGTTGGAGTGGCTACCGCCGACCTCTATCCTCGATTTAGTTTAAATGGTAGTATTGGGCTTGAATCGCTTTCAACCGGAAACTTTTTCACCGCCGCCAACCGAATCTGGGATTTCGGTCCGACGGTTTCCTGGAAAATTTTTCATGGCAACGCCATCCGCCAGAACATCGAAATCCACTCCGCCCTCCAGGAACAGGCTTTGATTGAATACGAAATGACTGTCTTGAAGGCCCAAGAGGAGATCGAAAACGTACTCGTGGCTTATGCCAATCAACAGCGCCGCTATCAAGCCCTGCTGGCCGCCACGACGGCGGCCCAACAGGCAGATCGACTGGCCCGGGATCAATACCAGGTCGGCCTGGTCGATTTCAACAATGTCTTAGACGCCCAGCGCTCACTGCTACTTTTGCAAGATCAACTGATCTTGAGTGAAGGATCTGTGACCACCAATCTGATACGGCTCTACAAAGCCCTCGGCGGCGGCTGGAAATCACTGAAACCGGCAGCGAAGAGCGATTAAATATGGTTTGCCGGAAAACTGCCACCTCATTTTTGCTTGAGGTTAAACAAAAATTCGACATTTCATTGGAAGATGTAGCCTTGCGAACCCTTCTGTAACAAGCTGGTCCAAAACCATAAAAGAGACCATATTGACGGCCGAAAGCAATGTGAATATTGGTTAGTTTCTGTAACATGGGCAATATTCAATCGCGCCCATGTTAAATCTCCTTCTTTTGAGATATTATACTGCAGAGCTAAACCGTAAAAATAGAAATTGCATCAAACTAATATTTATGATTAGTTATAAGATCCTCGGGAGCATTTAGATACGGACACAACCAACCTCTAAGAAGCCCACTTATGCGATATTTACTTTGCTTGGTAATATTTTTGCTATCGTTTCCGATCTCAGTAGTTTATGGAGATGAAGTCTGCGCCGTTGAAGTTTTGAGTCGCTACGGTTACGAGCCTGAAGGGGTGGTACATGAAGGTGAGTATGCCAATGTCTATCTCATATATCCAGGCAAAACCGGTAAGGATATTGATCGAGTCAAGATAAAGGTAGGAAACAAATCGATATCCATCGGCATGCTTGATTTGATGTTTAACAACTTTGATAGCCCCGTTTCAATTTCGGGATTTAAAGTCGGGCTCGGTGTTAAGGAGATACCATTCAGCTACACGGTTTTGCTACCTCCCAAAAACCCGGGTGAAGAACCTATTATCGCCGGTTCCGGAAACCGAATGCTTAAGGTTGTTAAACCAAACAGGTTCTGATCTTAAACGAAAAAGTAGTGATAAAAATGAAAAGTTATATGAAAAGACTATTTGTACCGCTCTGTGTTTGTTTCTGTATTTGTTTCATATTAAAAAAACAGTGCCTGGCTGAAGATGTTGGTATAACTCTAAACACGACCTTAAGCTCAAGCTATAGCGGTACGGTGTCATTAAGTTCGGAGATCAAGAAAAGATTAGGAACCTGTGTCAAATCAAGTGAAAAGGCTGAGATCAGTAAAGCCCTGAAAAAACTTAACGACGGTGACATCCTGGTTATATCGGTTCACTCCAACCCCAGTGTCTTTGCGATTGGTCAAGGTTCATATCATTGGGGACTTTTCTGGAAGTACTTTGAGATTGAAAAACCTCCCTGCCTGGCAATGGTGATTATTGGCGGCTGTATGGCCCGATCTTTCAAGTACCAAGGCGAGATCATCTATGTCGATATAACCGATCCTGAGGTTGATTTTATCCTCAGGAATTTCGGTGCTAAAGCGATGTTTCTGCCTAGCACCACAATTAATCCATTTTACTCGAACACGGCTATTGACGGAATCCTGGAACGAGCAATTGACGAGAACAGACGTTTGGCTAAATGCGTTACCAATAAAAAATGGCGCTACGTTACCGCCCCCGGAATTAATCGAATTGCTGTAACTCTTAAGGATTTACGAATTCAGGCCCGAGGCCAGGCTTCTCAAGGCAACCTTTCAACGCCTGAGAGAAAAAGTTTACCCTCTGAAACCCACAAATCTGTCCCCTCAAAGTATAAGAGTCTGGAATGGTCTACCGGAAAATAGCCTGTTTCCGCCCCAAACCAGCCCGAACACAAAAACAATTCTGATGGCCTGCATTCACACAAACAAACGTTCATTTGTTCCCGGCTAACCCGGATAGCTTGTTTTTACGGGTCATTGTAACCGTACATAGTTTCGACATCTCCTCACTTTAGGCCAACAAAACGCTGTCCAGTCACCACAAACCTAACAGAAAAAGGCCGCTTTCAATGAAGAAAGCGGCCTTTTTGATATCTAGCTCGCCCGTCTGGACAACTGCAAAAACCTTTCAAATTCATTCCAATACAAATCTAAGTCATTGAAAACAGATCCTTCTTTGAAGATGAAAAGGCGCTCAATATATTGCATAAATACTTGATATATCATAATATACGGTTTTTGGATCAGGGCAAGGTATACCAACAATTTTAACCGGTTAAAAAATAAAGATACACCAAACCCAGCCATCTATTTATAACTCCTGATAAACCTCTCAAATATCATCTATCGGATTATGATTTCACATTTTTTTCACGTATTTTTTACAGTCGGTTCACGCAATTCAAGCTAAACTTTCCCCATGTTTAAAGTGACCAGTGTCTCGCTTATGTTTGCCTTGGAAACGTTCGACTATCAAAAATAACGCTAAGGTAATAAAGAGATATGTAGAATTTCAAGAGAAAGTAGATAAAGGCCAATTACAAATGAACTTCGATTCTAAGTTTTTAGTGCCACGGGCATGAGCCCGTAGGTACCTACTATACTGAAAAAAATACCGATCAAACACAGAGGAAACCCCATGACACAAAACATTAGACTGCTCATCATCGAGGATAATCCAGCTATTGTGGAAAACATAACCGATTTTCTGGAATCCAAAGGCTATATCCTGGATTTCGCCATGGACGGCATTGGCGGTCTGCATCTGGCCCTGACCCAGGATTATGACGTCATTGTCCTGGATCTCATGCTGCCGGGCATGGACGGCATCACCCTGTGCCGGAAACTGCGCCAAGAGGCGGACAAACAGGTTCCGGTGATTATGCTCACGGCCCGGGACACCCTGGACGACAAGCTTCTCGGTTTTGAATCCGGGGCAGACGATTACCTGGTCAAGCCCTTTGCCTTAAAAGAGCTGGAAGCCCGCATAAAGGTGCTGGCAAAAAGGCGGGTGGCCGAAAATAAGGCGTTGTCGATCGCCGACCTGCGAATGGATCTTGGGACCTTTGAGGTTTCCCGCCAGGGTAAAAAAATTGATCTGAACAATACCTGTACCTCCATTTTAAAACTGCTCATGGAATCCGCCCCAAATGTGGTCTCCCGCAAGAACCTGGAAAACCATCTCTGGGGGGACATGCCGCCGGGCAGCGATGTGCTGCGCAGCCACATGTACACCCTGCGAAAAAAGGTCGACAAACCCTTTGACCGTGCCATGATCGAAACCGTCCACGGCATCGGCTTCCGGCTCAAGGAGGCGTCTTCATGAAATTTTATCAGAGCATCCGGTTCAGGATCGTGGCCGGCGTCCTTTTGTTCGGAACCGTGATGATCCTCCTTAGCACCGGTATCACTTTATTTATCGCTCGCAACAGTATGTCCAGGATGATTACCAACCTCATCGATACGGAAGTGGATACCTTTATTTATAAATACGAGAAGGACCGGACGACACCCCTACCCCATTCCAAATATATAAATATGTACGAAGGAGTTGAAAACGTGCCGGGACAATTAAGGGATCTGTTAAAAACGTTGCCGCCTGGCGTTCACAAGATTGATGACCCTGACAGGAAGCATCCGTTCCACGTGGGGGTCATACAATTACCGGATAAGGACACCCCCTATTTTTTGTTTTTTCACGGCAAGGAGTTTTTCGAGGAAAATGTCTGGCTCCACCCCAGACAGGTCCCGCTGATCTCCCTGGTCCTTTTGCTTATCCCGGGCATCATTATCGGTTATATCACCTCCCGCATGCTGTTTGCACCAGTGGTTACCCTCATGGAACAAATCAAAAATCTGAACCCTGACAATCTACCGGCTCGGTTTTCTCAAAAACACGCCAACAATGAACTCGGAATGCTCACCCGAACCGTCGAGACCACCATGAACCGAATCAACGCCTTTATCCAGCGGGAAAAACAGTTCACCCGGGATGCCAGTCACGAACTCAGAACCCCGTTGACGGTTGTCAAAGGGGCGGTGGAAATCATGGAGACGCAGCCGGAACTGGAAACAAACCCCTTATTGAGAAAACCCTTAAAGCGAATTTCACGCTCGGTCAAGGACATGGAAACCCTCATTGAAACCTTTCTTTGGCTTGCCAGGGAAGAAAACGGAACTGATGAACTCTGCCTCGTGGCGCCGGTGGCAAGAAAAGCGATCGGTGATAACCGATACCTGATCGAAAACAAGGATATCCAGATACAAATGGATGTCCGCAAGGACAAGTCCGTCAGGGTCAAGGAAGAAGTCCTTTATATCGCCGTCACGAACCTGATTCGCAATGCCTTTCATTTTACATCCAAGGGATCGGTAACCGTCACCATCGACGACGCCTATATCGAAATTCAGGATACCGGTATGGGCATCGAAACGGACAAACTTGATTCGGTCACCCAATCCCATGTCAAAGGGGAGAAGAGTCAGGGCTTCGGCCTGGGGCTGAGCATTGTCTCCCGTCTGTGTAAACGCTTTGGCTGGCAACTGACCATTGAAAGTGAACCTGGGAAAGGGACCCAGACCCGGATCATGTGGCAAGAGTCCTGAAGACTAGAAGAATAGTAACTGTTCAGCTTAACCAGATAGTCTGTAGGGGACTGAATTTTTTTCACAATCAAAGCCGGGAGACAGATTAAATTTTTCTCTATTGCCTGTTTAGTTAAGTTTCCCAAACTGAAACTATATGTGAAAATTATTTGCGCCCTGAGCGGTAGCGAGGAAGTGCTCTTGGGGTATCCCCCGGTTGAGAAAAATAAAATCAGTCCCCTGACGGAAAAGCTAACTATGGATCCACGCTGAATAGTTACGAAGAATATACCTTTGTTGGAATGATTGTTCTGGGTTCTCGTATCCGAAATCCATCCTTTCCTGTTTTTCCCTGACAAAATTTTTACATTTCACATCTTTTTCACATTCTTTTCACGGCCGGTTCACGGAGCCAGTACTATGTTTTGTTCATAATTAACAAAGAAAAAAATTAAGATGCAGATGGAAATCTTCTTAATGGGGACACAACATGACAATTCAATACAAAAATTTATGTAAGGACCTTCAACCAACGGAGGGACCCTGGCGGGCCCGGGCGCTCTTGCTTGCGATAGTGGCGATACTGCTCTCGGGTTGCAGCATGGCAACTCAAAATCTCAAAACGCCGCTTGCGGTACCGGCCCAGTTTTCCGAATCCGGCACCTCGCCGTTACCAGACAGGTGGTGGTTGTCCTTTGAGGATCCGGTGCTAAACGAGCTCATCGATCAGGCGCTGGCGAAAAACTTCAGCCTCAAGACCGCCTGGGACCGGCTCAGGCAGGCCGAAGCGGTGGCACGCAGTGCAGGGGCGGATCTCTACCCGGCACTCGATGCCGAGACCGGCACTTCAAAGAACCGTTTTCGCGAATCCGGCCAGACCGGCGACAGCAGCAGTTATACCCTGGGGCTGGTCGCCAGCTACGAGTTGGATCTGTGGGGCCGCATCCGTTCCATTCGCGATGCCGCCGCGTTTGATGCCCAGGCCAGCGCGGAAGACCTCCGCACCGCGGCCCTCACCCTCTCGGCACAGGTAACCGGCACCTGGTACCAGTTGGTTGAGCAGTACGGACAATTGGATATGCTGGACGAGCAGATCGTTACCAATGAACAGGTTCTCGAACTGGTAACCCTGCAGTTCAAAACCGGCCAGGTCGGCATCGCCGATATGCTGCAACAGCGGCAGTTGGTCGAGTCCAACCAGGGCGAAAAAGCCCAGGTCGCGGCCCAGATCAAGGTTTTTGAACACCAATTGGCGATCCTTCTCGGATATCCTCCCGACCAGTCGATGGCGCCTCGGATTTCCGAGCTTTTAGACCTGTCTCCGATGCCGGAAACAGGTCTGCCGGCCGAATTGATCCGACGCCGCCCGGATATCCGCAGCACCTATTATGCTGTTCTGTCTGCAGACAGCGATGTCGCAGCGGCCATTGCCGACCGCTTCCCCAGTTTGAGCCTTACGGCCGGGGTGGATACCTCGGGCCAGCACACCCGAGACCTGTTCAATAACTGGCTGGCAACACTTGCCGCAAACCTGGTGACACCGATTATTGATGGGGGATCGCGCAGGGCTGAGGTCGACCGGACCCGAGCGGTTGCGTCCGAAGCGCTGCACAGCTACGGCCAGGAGATTCTCGATGCCCTGGGTGAGGTGGAAGACGCCCTGGTTCAAGAACAGCGCCAGCGCGACTTTATCGCGAGCCTTGACAAACAGCTGAAGCTGGCCGGACAGGTCATTGAGCGGGTGCGGGACCGATACGTGCAAGGGACGGTGGATTACCAGCGGGTACTTGATGCGCTGCTCTCCCAACAGAAGCTACAGCGCAGCCTTTTGAGCGCTAAGCGGGATCTGGTTCAGTACCGCATCGATTTGTGCCGGGCTCTTGGCGGGGGATGGGAGTTGGAACAGCCAAAACAGAATCAATCCAACGCTTCAACAACTATAGACAAGAATGCCCTCTCACTTAGCAGAAAAAAGTTTGGGTGAGGGAAAAAGGCTAAAGGTGAAATACATGCTGTCAAAACAAGAAAAATCACCATCCAATAATCAAGAAATTCCCGGTAAGGGAATCGAAAAAGGTCATATGCGACACCTGCCGAGAGTCATTTTTCGTACCCTCCTGCCGCTGGCGGTAATCGCAGCAGGTGTGGCCGTCGCCCTCTGGCTGATGGAGACCGGGCCCCAGGCAAAATCACGACCCCGGACACGCAACGCGACCCTGGTGGCGGTCAGGACCGTTGATTACAGTTCGCAGAAAACCCTTATTTCCGGCATGGGAACCGTCGCCGCCGCCTCTAGTGTGGAACTCAAACCGCAGGTCAACGGCGAGATCATTTCATTAAACCCCAACCTGGTGCCCGGCGGCCATTTCCGCCAGGGCGAGATGCTGCTCAAGATCGATCCCACCGACTACCGTCTGACTGTTCGAGAACTTGCCACCAACGTGGCCAAAGCCGAGTCAGACCTACTGCTTGAGCAGGGCAACCAGCTTATCGCCCAAAAAGAATACAAACTGTTGGGGGAAACGGTCAGCGACCAGGAGAGAGCACTGATGCTGCGCCGGCCCCAGCTGGAAAACCTGCGGGCCACCCTTGAAGCGGCCCAGACCAAGCTCGAGCAGGCCAAGGTGGATCTTGCGCGCACTGAAATCAAGGCGCCGTTCAATGCAGTGGTACAGTCACGAGAGGTAAACCTGGGCACCAGGGCCAGCGAATCAATCGTATTGGCGACCCTGGTGGGCACCGATGCTTACTGGGTGGAAGTATCGGTGCCGGTGAGTCAACTGCGCTGGGTCCGGATACCCAAAACCGAGGGCGATCAGGGGGCCCTGGTTCGAATATACGACGCGGCTGCCTGGGGCGACGGGGTCTTTCGGCAAGGCCGGGTGATTCGGTTGGAAGCGGGTCTTGAGGAGCAGGGGCGCATGGCGCAGCTGCTGGTCCAGGTGGCAGATCCACTGAGCCTGCAGCCGGACAGTACGGGCAAACCCCGGATGCTGATCGGTTCTTATGTGCGGGTGGAGATCGAGGGAAATGCGGTGGCTTCGGCTGCGGCCGTTGATCGCGAATTCATCCGGGACGGCAGCAGCGTATGGATCATGGACAACGACGGGAATCTTGCCATCCGCCCGGTGGAGATCGCCTTCCGGGGTGCTGATCGACTGCTGGTCACCGGCGGGATAACATCAGGGGAACAACTGATCATCACAGACATTGCCGCCCCCGTTGCAGGGATGCCCCTGAAAACGGTGGACGACACCCCCGGCCCGAAGGCAACAAGAGAACCCGCCGGTCAGGGAGGCCAATCATGAGCGGCAACCCTGTATCAGAGGCACGCGGACCCATCTCCTGGATGGTGCATAACCGGGTAACCCCCAACCTGCTCATGATTTTTCTGTTACTGGGCGGACTGTTCATGACCACCCGCATCAAACAGGAGGTCTTTCCCGAGTTCGACCTGGACATGGTGACGGTCAGTGTCGATTACTCCGGGGCCAGCCCCGAAGAGGTGGAGCAGGGGATCATCCTGGTGGTGGAAGAAGCCATCCGTTCTATCGACGGGGTTAAAGAGTTGACCGCCACCGCTACCGAGGGCAAGGGAACGGTGGCTGCCGAACTGGAGGAGGGTGCGGACCAACAGAAAATCTATCAGGAGATCAAACAGGAGATCGATCGGATCACCACGTTTCCCGAAGATGCCGATGAACCCGAGGTCTCCCTTGCCACCCACCTTCGGGAGGTGCTTTCGATCGACCTTTACGGAGATGTGACGGAAATGGCCCTGCGCGAGACCGCCGACCAGGTGCGGGACCGGTTGCTGCAAAATTCCGAGATCACCCAGGTCGACCTGTCCGGGATTCGGGACTATGAAATCCTGGTGGAAGTGCCCCAGGAACGGTTGCGGGCCTACGGCCTGACCCTGGCCGGGATCGCCGCTACCATTAACAGCGCTTCCACCGAGATTCCCGGCGGCTCGGTGGATACGGCTGGCGGGGATATCCTGCTACGGATAAAAGACCGCCGGGACTGGGCTGATGAATTTGCCCGGATCCCCATTGTAACAACGGCCGACGGCAGCGTGGTGTATCTCGAAGAGATTGCCACCGTGCGCGAAGGTTTCGAAGACACGGATCAGTCCGCCACCTACAACGGGCAGCGGGCCATCGGAGTTGATGTTTATAGGGTCGGGGATCAGACCCCCATGGGGGTGGCCGGGGCCGTACGCACGTCCATGGGTGACATCGAACAGGACCTGCCCGCCGGCATCCACTGGCACATCAGCAACGACCAGTCGGAAGTATACCAGCAGCGCCTGGAATTGCTGATGAAAAACGCTTTCATGGGGTTGCTGCTGGTACTGGTGGTGCTCGGGTTCTTTCTGGAATTCAAGCTGGCCTTTTGGGTCACCATGGGTATTCCAACCGCCTTTCTCGGCAGCATGCTTTTTCTACCGGTCATGGGGGTGTCCATCAATATGATCTCCATGTTTGCCTTTATCGTCGCCTTGGGGATCGTGGTGGATGACGCCATCGTTGCCGGCGAGAACATCTACGAGTACCAGCAGCAGGGAATGGGCTTTGCCCAGGCCGCGATTCTCGGTGCCCGGGATGTGGCCATGCCCATCGCATTTTCCATATTAACCAACGTGGTGGCTTTTTTACCCCTTTCCTTTATTCCCGGGACCATGGGTAAGATCTGGAAGGTCATTCCCCTGGTGGTGATCACGGTTTTTCTCATCTCCTGGGTGGAATCCCTGCTGATCCTGCCGGGCCACCTGGCCCACATCAAGCGCCGCCCGGCCGGCAGTTCCACTTCCCGCCTGCAAGGTTGGCAGCAGGTGTTCACAGGGCGGGTGAATCAATTAATCAACCAGGTCTACGACCCCTTTCTAAACCTGTGCATCCGTTGGCGGACCCTGACCGTGGCCCTCTGCCTGACGGTGCTGGTCGTAATGATCAGCTATGCCCTCAGCGGTCGCATCGGCATAATTTTGATGCCCAGAGTCGAGTCGGACCAGGCCGAGGTAACCGCTGTCCTTCCCGTGGGCAGTCCCATGGACAAGGTGGCGGCCGTTCAGGAAAAACTGTCCGCTGCCATGAATGCTGTGGCTAGTGAAAACGGCGGCGACCAGCTGCTCAAGGGGATTTTTTCCAAGATTGAAGAAAACCAGGTGGAGGTGCGAGCCTACCTGACCGATGTCGGGGTGCGACCGTTGAACACCAGTGAAGTGACCCAGTTGTGGCGGGAAAAGCTGGGACCGGTGGTCGGCCTGGAATCGTTGCGCTTTGAGTCTGACGGGGGCGGACCCGGATCCGGGGCCTCCTTGACCATTGAACTCTCCCATTCGGATATCCAAGTGCTTGACCAGGCCAGCGCTGCCCTGGCCGAAGGTCTGGCCGAATTTTCCAACGTCAAGGATATTGACGACGGTTATACGCCGGGAAAACAGCAGCTTGATTTTTCCATCAAGCCCGAGGGGCAGAGCCTGGGCCTGACATCTGCCGAGGTGGCCAGTCAGGTACGCAACGCCTTTTCCGGTGCTGAGGCCCTCAGCCAGCAGCGGGGCCGCAACGAGGTGACCGTCCGCGTGCGTTTGCCCGAGAGCGAGCGAACCAGCGAATACCACGTAGAACATCTGATGATCCGCACCCCGACCGGTACCTTTGTGCCGCTGATCGAGATTGCCACAGTTGAACGGGGCCGGGCCTACACCAGTATCAGCCGCCGGGACGCCCGGCGCACAGTAACGGTGAGCGCCAACGTGGAACCCATGGGGGAAACCGGCCAGGTGCAGGCCGCCCTCAACAGCACCATTTTGCCCGAACTGACCCGTGCTTACCCCGGTCTGACCTATGGCTACCAGGGCCGGCAGGCCGACATGAAAGAGAGCATGCAGAGTTTGATCGGCGGATTTGTCCTGGCCATGCTGGCCATCTACTTTCTGTTGGCGATTCCCTTTCGCAGCTACAGCCAGCCCCTGATCGTCATGATCGCCATTCCCTTCGGCATTGTCGGGGCAATACTGGGCCATCTGCTGATGGGGTACAACCTGAGTCTGATGAGCATGATGGGAATCGTGGCGCTTGCCGGGGTGGTGGTCAACGACTCCCTGGTGCTCATCGATTACGCCAATCGCCGGCGGCGTGAAGGCGCCGGTCCTGCCGAGGCGATCCGCGTTGCCGGCCTGCGGCGTTTTAGGCCCATTGTCCTGACCACCCTGACCACCTTCGGGGGCCTGGCGCCGATGATTTTTGAAACCTCCCGCCAGGCCCGGTTCATGATTCCCATGGCCCTGTCGCTGGGTTTCGGCATCCTCTTTGCCACGGTTATTACCCTGATTCTGGTGCCGTGCCTGTATCTGCTCATCGATGACATCCACCAATGGGTATAAAAACGTAACTATTCAGCGAAAAAAAAGCCCCAAATATGGATTGATTTCAGTAAATTCTGGGGACATAACCCGATTCTCCGAAGGAAATCGGGATTGTGTACCCTGAATTTGCGGGTTGGCTGAATAGTTATTAAAAAACCAACATTTCAAGAGAAAACTCCTGAATTTCGTCGGTTCGAACTCCATTTCATTCTTTCCTTCTTGACTCAAGTCAACGAAAAAAATGTACCTGGGTGCTATGATTTATAATCATACCATTTGCAAGCTATCGCAAATCTGATAATAGAGCTCAACGAAACTGAATAATCGAAACCCATGGTTCCGCTTGTGAGGCCGTTCATGAATAGAAAATCTTTTTGGCAAAGTACCGTGCCCCTATGTTTGTCGACTAAAACCATAGATCTGTCGCGACTGCAATATCTACTGCTGGTTGGCATTTTATGCCAACTACTTCTTGTCGTCGTTCCGGCCGAAAGTGCTGATCTCACCATTGAAAAGTGTATTGAATTGGCTTTGCAGAACAATCCTGACTTACAAAAACAGCGGCTCAATTTAAAGCTTGCCGATGAAGATATAGCCGACCAGAAATCGCTGAACTTCGGAAGTCTCAATATTGTCTCATCCTACACCTATTACAATCTGCCCCGCACGCTGGCCCCGATGACGCCAGGATTAGTAACCACCGGCCCCGAAAAGGTGCCAACCACGGAAAACTTTTTTAATGCAGGCATCGTCTACGAGGTCGCTCTCTTTACCGGATTTGCCCGCACCCGAACCCTGGAGATTGCCGCCCTGCAAAAGGAGATCTCCGGCAAAAACCTGAAACTGAGCCGGGAACAACTCATCTACAACGTCAAAACCCTCTATGTAAATATCCTCTCTCTCCAGTTTCAAAAAAAAGCCCAGACTACTTATGTCGAAGCTTTACAACGCTTACATGACAACGTCACCCGAGAAGTCCGACTCGGGAAAAAAGCGCGGATTGATCAACTGAAAACGGCGGCCGACTTAAAAAACGCTGAGGCTCAACAAACCCGAATAGAAGCCAATATCACAATATTAAAAGCCTCTCTCAACAACCTGCTGGGGATCGAGTCCCCGGCAAAGCTTAAGGACGTCACTCTGTCTCCGAAAGCAATCGACTCCAAGATGGTTACGGAAAAGGATTTCACCGGAGAACTTGCCGGTCTGGAACGTCTCCAAAGCGCCCAACTGGCGGTAGAGAAAAATACTAAACTCATACAAAAAGAGAGTAGCTCCCTCTATCCCCAAATCGTTCTGAATACGGGTTACGGACAAAATTTCGGCCCCAATGACAGCAGCAATAAAAACAGTGGCGACTGGGAAAATCAGGAAGTTTGGCAGGCGGGCTTAAATATGAAATGGAATATTTTTGATTTCGGCCACACCAAAGCCAAATTACGCAAGGCCAGGATTTTGGAAAATCAGAGCCGACACGACCAGACCAAGACCGAGCTTGAGCTTAAACGCGCCCTTAAGGAGGCAGTCACCAATATCAACACGGCAGTCACCGATTACAAAAGCGCCGAGGCGGAACTGGAGTTGACCAAAGAGACCGAAACCATCGAAGATTTGCGTTTTGCCCAAGGCGCCGCTGACATCAATGATCTGCTCGCGGCCAAAGCCCGCAACCGGCTGGCCGAAAGTCGCTTTATAGCGGCCGGCTACAGTTATAAAAATGCCCGGTTTTACCTCGATTACCTGCTTGAAAATGGAGAAAATAGATGAAAAAAATTATCCTCATTATTCTGCTCATCGTCCTGATCGCAGCCGGGGCAGTGCTTTTAAAAAAACGTAAACAGAGTATGACCAAGGCCCCGCTGGCAACCCCGATGACTTACACAATCAAAACCGTTAAGCCTGAAACCAGAACCGTATCTCAGACCAGTGCCTTTCTCGCCAAACTGGAATCCGCAAACAGTGCCGCTATTTCTTCAAAACTCTCCGGCCGCATCAAGACCCTGCTGGTACATGAAAGCCAAAAAGTTGAGCTCGGAGAACTGCTGGTGCGTATCGATGACCAGGGAATCCGGACCGCTATTAAGGCGTTGCAAGCCCAACTCCTATTTGCCAAAAAACAGCATGATTACAGCACCACTCAGCATCAAAGAAACCTGGCTCTGTTTAAGATCGGAGGTCTGGCCCAGGAAAAGCTTGAGGGTTCAGAGGTTGCCTTAAGCAGCACTGAGGCCACTGCAGAAGATCTGAAACAGAAAATTAGCGGCTTAAAAAACGAGCTCAACTATTTGGAGATTAAAGCCCCTTTTGCCGGCATCATCGGTACAATTTTTCTCCGTCAGGGTGATCTCGCAGCCCCCGGCCGACCGATTATTTCACTTAATTCCCGACCCCAGAAACTCACGTTCAGCTTTACACCAGGCCCGGATGAAATATTTCCCGGACAGGAAGTTCAGCTCAACCATGAGAAAATCGGAGAAATAACCAACCTCTATAATGAAGCCCGCAACGGTCTGGCAGTGGCCGAGGTTGCCTTAAACAAACGCCTGGAGCGGCCCAGCGGCAGTTATCTGACAATTGCAGTGGTCATAAGAACTGCAAGCGGGTGCGCCGTGCCGATCTCAGCCTTGCTGCATCGAAAAGAAGGGACCAGTATCATGTTCTACCAGGATGATCATTTTAAAGAAAAAACGGTCATCGTCCGAGCCCAAGGTCAGGAGTTTGCCCTGATTGATCCACCCTTAAGCCGGCCGGTGGCCGTGGCCGCTGAAGCCAAACTGAGCCGGCTTCCCACGCTTGGTAAAATCAGAGTTCTGTCCGGGGATAAAAATGAATAAAAGCTGGATTGAACGTCTCCTGGGACGCCCCTATTTTATCTATTCGTTCCTCGCCCTTTTTCTCTGCCTGGGGATCTTGGGCTACCAGCGCATCGACCGGAAACTTTTTCCCGAATCCAATTATCCCGAGATTGCCGTAGTCATCGTCCAACCGGGCGGATCGGCCAAAACCCTGGCCGCCAACGTCAGTGTTCCAATGGAAGAGGAGCTCTACACCTTAGAAAATATCCGCCGGGTCTACTCGACCACCATCGACGAAGTCAACGTCATTCGAGCCGAGTTTGAATACCGCCAGGATTTAGGTATGGCCGCCGCCGATGTCGCCAATGCCATAGATAAAATCCGCTCCCTGCTCCCTAACGATATTCTTGAGCCCCAGATTCATAAAATATCCGCCGCCACGGCTCCGATTCTCGTCATTGCTGTAAGTCCGAAAAGCTCGATGCCGCTTGAGGATGTTCGCCAACTTGTGGAAAATAAGCTAAAACAACAACTCATCAAACTCCCAGGCGTCGCCAACGTCGATGTTTTTGGCGGCTATAAAAAAGAGCTCCAGATCATTGTTGATAAAGAAAAACTTGATCGCTACGGGCTCGGCATTGAACTGGTTTTAGCGACTATCCAATCCGATAACCGGGATTATGCCATCGGCTTTATGACCGGTGACAAAAGTCGCTATCTGCTCAAATCACCCAGCCGCCTAGAGAGCATCGAAGGACTGAAAACACTGCGCCTGAACACTGATGTAACCCTTGCCGATGTGGCTGATATCTATTTCGGCCATTACGAAAACAGCGCTGGCTATTATGGCAACGGTAAAGAAGCTATCGCCCTGGCGATCCAGCGCGGACTTGACAGCGATGTGGTTCGCACCATTAACGGTGTCGAAGCGGAATTAACCAAGATCAAAACCCGCTACCCGGGGCTTGATTTCGAAATCACCGACACCCAGAAGGACACCATTGTTCAATCGACCGAGAACATGTTCGAATCACTGCGCGACGCTATTTTCATGTCCACCTTTGTCGTTTTTCTTTTTCTCGCAAGTTTCAGACAAGTTCTGGTAATTCTGATTACCATCCCCTTAGTCTACACCACAACAATTGCCCTGATGTGGCTGGCCGGGGTTGAATTTAATGTCGTCACCCTGACCGGTATCATCTTAGCATTAGGCCTGCTCCTTGACGATGCGGTTGTCGTGATGGAGAATATTGAACGTCACTACCGGGAGCTGGGTTCAGAGATTCATAAAGCGGTCATGGAAGGTACCAAGGAGATTATGTTTGCCGATCTCTCGGGCACCGTCACCACCATGATCGCCCTGGCTCCAATTCTTTTTGTCGGCGGCTACCCGCAGACTGTATTCAGACCGTTGACGACAACCCTGCTCCTGGCCCTGACGGCGTCTTATATTATCTCAATAACCGCAGTGCCGTTATTGTCGCTCAAAATTCTGACACTGAACCACCCTCTTCTTTTAAGAGCAGAAAACTTTTTTCACCGGATCACGAGCCGGGCCAATGCCGCGATACAGGGCTTCTTTAGTGGCGCGGTTAAGGCCGCCCTGAAACGAAAAACCGTAGCCATCGCCTATTTCGCCGTACTTCTGTTCTTATTTATTATCAGTGTCAAGGGAGTTATGCCGATCGTCGGCAAAGAACTCATGCCGCCTATGGATACCGGTGCCGTCAGGATCAACATCACCACTGATCCCAATCTGCCGATTGTTGCAAGTCAGAAAATTGTGCTTGAAGCCAATAAAATCATCGCCGCCAACGGTGAACTCGAATACCTCTCTTCAGCCATCGGCAGTGAAGCCGGAATTTTAACTGTCGGTAGTGGTTCCGGCAGTGATCGGATCGCGATTATCGCAACCTTCGTCAACCGCTATGAACGAAAAGAGACCATCTGGGATATTGGGAATCGTCTGCGCGGGGAGCTCGCTGAAATCGAAAATATCAAACGCCTGGAGGTCGTCGATTTCGGAGCCACGGCCCTCTCCAGTATTCGCGCCAATATCGACGTTATGCTTTCCGGACCGGATTTTAATGATCTGGTCTACGCCGGTGATCAGGTTGAACAGGCCCTCTATAAAACTCGGGGTGTAGTCTCGGTTTCGAGAACCTGGGATATCGATAAAACCGTCTACAACCTCAATATCAACCGGGAACGAGTCGCCTTTTACGGTCTCAAACATTCAGCTATCAGCGCCCAGCTGCAAGCGCTATTGCGCGGCGCCCCGGTAGCCACGTTTCCCGCCGCCAACAGTATCGATTTTGGAGTTCGGGTCTGGTTACCGGCGGCCCAGCGGGATCGAGTCGAACTGCTCTCAACAATTTTAATCGAAACCCCGAAGGGAGAAAAAATTCCTTTATCAGCTTTAGCCACGGTCAGCCGGGAATTAGAGCCCGGAGTTATCAATCGGGAAGCTCTAAACTACACTCTCAATGTCTACGGGCATCGCGAGAAAACTGCCATTTCCCATATCATGGACAACTTTGAACAAAACTTCAAAGGCACGGTTCTGCCCTCATCAGTTACCATGAAACAGGTCGGCGATATCCAACAGTTTAAAAATTCCGCCGGCCGCATGGCCAAGGCTGTCGGTTTTTCGGTGATTCTGATTTTTTTCACGCTGATCACTTTTTTTGACTCGGTAAAAGCCTCCCTGATGATTATCCTCTCGATTCCTTTAACCATCATCGGGGTCGCCTGGACCCTGCTGTTACTCAATTACCATGTCGCGATGCCCGCCATGATGGGCTTTATTCTGCTCTCCGGCATCATTGTCAACAACGCCATCCTGCTCATCCATTTCGCCCTCGAAAAAATGGCCGAAGGGATGACCAAAAAAGAGGCCATGCTCGAAAGCATCAAAATCCGCACCCGCCCGGTACTGATGACCGCCTTTGCGGTCGCAGCCGGCATGCTCCCGGTAGCTTTAGGCTCCGCCATCGGTCTGGAACGGTTGGCCCCTTTAGGCGCAGTCGCCATCGGCGGCCTCCTGGTCGGTACGTTCCTGACCCTGCTCTTTATTCCGCTGATTTTTATCTGGACAACGAAAGAGTTGAAAAAGGTTTGAATTTGAAATTTCTGACAATCATTTGATATGAATACCAGCAACAGGTTATCCCCAAAACAAGAAAAAGGCCGCTTTCAATGAAGAAAACGGCCTTTTTGATATCTGGCTCCCCGATGAAAACGAATATGGGCACTGGGAAGAACGTTTCATTTTGAACAAACAATGATAACGCCTACCATCACTTGCAGTGCCGTGAAGCTCAAAAAAACAACGGGCGCGTATTCACTGTCAAGTGTATGGTTAGGCCTTTTAATCTGTCAAAAATACTTCTACCGATTCAGAGATGGTCTTCATTAGTTTTTCGCGTACTAAAGAATCTAGGATAGCGTTATCGATTTTTTTTATTAAATTATCCTTTTCATGCTTTTTTGATAGCTGTAAAAATACACAAAGCACTATTCTGGCAAATTCAACAGAGTCTTTTGTCAAATCATTTAACTCTTTCCGTTTTACCTCTTCTATTTCTGAACCATGGATATAGGTGCTTCGCACATCGTATGCTCTTTGTAACACACCGTAAGTCTTAATTGAGTTAAGGCCAAATTGACTTAATAAAAAAGAAGCACGTTGACATAGCCTATGAGAAAGTTCGGATCTTTCATGAGCTTTAAGAAGCAGTGATTCCAAACATGTTATGGCTGATGTAATTCTGGCTTTCTAATACGCCCACTACGGATAAAGCGTCTCTAAACCTAGTTAACGAAACGTTTAGCGGGCTTCTATTTCCCTCATCATCCTCCCCTTTGATCTCTTCTAATATTCTACAACTTAACTCAAGATATTTTTTTATAGTTGGAGACTCCGCTTTACTCAATTTATACTTATATGGGGCATTAGTTCTCGTGTTATTAAATTGCCTCCCGGCCATTCTAATTATAGAAATAGGTGAATGGTTAAATGATAAGCTTGATATTGATCCGGTTTTATAAAGTCTTAGTGAATCTAGGACTTTGTTATATTCTGTGAAGACCTCATTTTGAGATGAAGCCCTTGTTGTATATTCTATAAAAGCAGTAGGCATCTCACCATAAGCCCCTATTTCTCTATGGTGATACCCTAAAGCAACCGCATCAATTCTTTCCTCATATTCAAAATCATCAGGACGCGGAATTCTCAATTTATATTTTCCAATTTCAATCTCATCATCACACAACACTATACCCGTTAGCGCCCCTTGCACCTTCCACATGATTGGGGTTTTATCTAAGTCTTGAATAAATGATGTAACGGCATCTAGAACATTAAAACCTTCCTTATTGTCTAGGTATCTAGACATTACTACTTGGGCATATCGAGTTAATTTTGAATCTGCTTTTTTTGTATCTACATGGAACTGCTCTTCTAGTTGGGCAACTGCTGATTTATATTCTTCGAACTCTTTAACTTGTTTCTGTAGAAACTTATATTGATCCACAATGTGCCATTCATCTTTCTCTATAAACTCTACCGATCTAGTGTGAGATATATTTCCCTCGTTATAATTAAATTGAGTTATAACAGATTTGACTACTAGCACTTTGGAGTTAACTCGCTTACCCTCCTCAGCTTGCTTTTTTGCCTCGAGCATCAACCGCTCCGTAAGTTTTCCTAGCTCAGCTGCCAGCATTTTATCCCCCTATCGAATATGGCCTAATATTTATATTATCAGGTCTATTTGACCTGATAAGTTGATATTTAAGTAAGAATGCAGTCTATTTTATTTATTTCGATTACCAGTGAAAACCCCAAACTTACCGATCGTATAACAATTTTAAGATATATCGTGCAACTCAATCTTTTACTCCTAATTTTATTACTTGAGTAATGGGATAAAAAATTCCTTTTGTCAGAGCTAAAAGTTGCCATTCCTCCCGCCATCGCCACCTTTCACGCAGCATGGAGCGCAGGAGCTGTCAATGGGGTGATGGGGGTGATGGGGTCAAATCTTTACTCTTGACAGCGGTCCGTACATCAAGGTTGTCAAGGATAAAGATTTGACCCTAGTGCACTCTGACCCTAGTGCACTCATTTCAGAACGTATCCAAAAACATAAAAGAAACCATATTGATTGCTGAAAGTAATGTGAATGCCGGTTTCTGCAATATGTGGAGTATTCTATCGCCTCCACTTTAAATCCCCCTCTTTTGATATATTTATTTTAGAGATAAACTGTAAAAATAGGTATTGCTTTGAAACGAAGTTTGCGATTAAGAAAATGTTACGACTGAGGCTCAAGTTTTGTGATTAGTATTAAACTTAAGATTGCCAGTACGAACTGTACCAAAGGCTACCTTGATTTTTTATTACAACTCGATTGACATATCATATTTAGTATAGTATATTTTAGATATGTGGGAGATATTTGAACATCATTCATTGGCAAAGAAATTAACCAGAATACCCCTTGAGATATTAAAGAGGTATGAAAAATGGAAAGATATCGTAATGGTTTCTGGGCCGGAAGGTTTGAGACTCATCAAAGGGTTTCATGACGAAGCACTAAAGGGAAAATGGCGAGGTTTTCGATCCTCAAGATTAAGTATTCAGTACAGAATTATATACAAGATTAATAAGGGGGAACTGTACATTCAAGTAATTGAAATCAACCCTCATGATTACAGGAAATAGCGCATGAAAAATTATAGAAAGGCTGTCACCTCCATTGATGTATCAATCGGAGAATCCGTAAAAATTATTCGTGAGTTACAGGATTTCAGCCAAAATGATTTGGCTCGTCTAACCGGAATCCCACAATCCACCATCTCTGCTATTGAAAATGATCGGGTTAAAATCGGAGTTGAAAGAGCCAAAGTTCTCGCTAAAGCTCTCAAGTGTCATCCCGCAGTTCTTGTTTTTCCGGGATGGCAGATCGAAGAACAAACTGCTGCTTAATTTTTGCAAACATCTTACGATATATACGTAAAGTTAGCAGTTTGTCCTGACAATTGAACTTAGTACTAGTACGGTTCTCATTGTTTTGCCTTTTTATCATGGATGTCCCGTTTATTTAGTCAAACTTTCTAATCGTTAGCCACCCTAATAGCACTAGAGTAAGGTGGAAGCTTCATAAGTCAGGTTCTTCATGGCCGACTAAAAAGTGGGTGATGAAGGTAATGGAAGGTAATGTGGGAAGGTAATGGGAAGGTAATGGGAAGGTAATGGGGTCAAATCTTTATCCTTGACAACGGTCCGGACATCAAGGTTGTCAAGGATAAAGATTTGACCCTAGTGAATTCACTCGCAAGGGAATGGAGTTGAAACCTGGAATGATTTTTTGCATAGAGCCTATGATCAACCAAGGGCGCCGGGATGTAACTATCCAAGGCTGGGATGCCCGGACCTGTGATGGAAAACTGTCTTCTCGCTGTGAGCACATGGTTCTTATTACAAAAACCGGCAACAAGGTTCTCACCTCCCACTAAAAAAAGTAAATGTGGGTCAATCCTCCGATTTGCTTTTATAGGACAACCCGAAGAGAGAATAATCGAAAACCAGCGGAGCCAGAAATCCGGGAAAAGAAGCGAAGAAATACATGGTTGAAAAGATCTGTGAATGGCTGACAAGTATGGAGGTAACACCATGAACAGTATGACCCATAAGGGATATTTTGCAAAAATTAGCTTTGACGAACGGGACAATATCTTTGGGGGCAAAGTTGTTGGCATAAAAGACAGTATTACTTTTGAAGGCGAAACAGTCACCCAACTAACAGAAGATTTCCACAACGCCATTGACCATTATCTTAGCGACTGCAAACAAGAAGGACGAACCCCAGAAAAACCGTATTCCGGTAAATTGACTCTACGTGTATCTCCTGGCATCCATGCCGAAATAGCCTCTGCCGCTACAAACTCTGGAAAAAGCCTTAACCAGTGGGTAACTGATACCCTGGATTAAGTTGTACATTCAAATTAATCACTTATTTTTTAGCAATTCAAATTTGTGGTCTCATAAATAATCCAGCTTTTCCAACAAAAACATGCACTTGACCGGGAATAGCCGCCCGTTGTTCAGTGGACACCACGGCCCGGCAAGTGATGCTGGTCGTTAGCCGAAACCGCTTGGATATATATTAAAGAATTAATTCTCAGGTTAAGTAATGTACTTTACTACAAAATTGAGCCTGATGTGTTGTTCAATTTTTTTGATATTATTGAAGATACAATTGTGAACCAAACACGATTAAGAACTGTAAAACTATAGGGAAATAATATGTCAAAAAAACAATGGCGTTTGTTTATCTATACCTGCTTTGGTGGCTGTGCTACAGGGGTATCAGCATCTAAGGCTTGCATTAGACTGTGGGAAGAGAACTCTGAGGATATAAAAATTGCCTGCCTCCCAGCCGTGATAATACCTGGGAAGTTTAAGGAAATGCTCAAATCAGCGGACAAGCGATTACTTATTGATGCCTGCAGTTTGCAATGTGGCGCAAAACTTTTTGAAAAGGCGGGAATGACAGTTGACTGCTACTTCGAGCTGACGTCTCAACTTAAAATAAAAAAAGAAAAGATATTACCTTCGGCGGATTTGCAAGAGCAGGTTTATCTGGTTATCAAAACTGAAGTGCAAAGACTGTTGGGGATTTGAAATTTACCCACAAGGGACAAAGATTTCCATAAATTAACGGCTGAGACGCAAAATAAAATAAGCTTCTTAGACCATGAAGGTGAGATAATATCAAATGATGAAATCAGATTCAAAAGACACAATTGAGGTAATCTTCAAGCGCGCCATCGAAATTGAATACAAATTAGCCTATCTTTACAAAGAATTCGCGCAACTATTCTCACATATTCAGGACATCTCGATTTTCTGGAAAAGCTTGACTGCGGATGAGGAAAATCACGCAAAAACGCTAAAAGATGTTCGCAAAGCCTTGACTCATAAGCAGCTTCTATCGCCCTGTGACAAAGAAATATTGGAAAAAATTGCCGGAATCCAACGCCTGCAGAATAAGGTCCTATCTAAATCAGTCAAGAACTTGGATGATGCATATGAACTGGCTCACGAATTGGAGTTCTCTGAAATAAATGCTGTATTTAAATTACTAGCAACTAAGTTCGTCCCGTCTGAAAAACGGAAACAATTTGTGGTTTCGGAAATAGAGCAGCACCAGCAAAAACTCACGGATTTTAGCCATAATTTTGGAGATCGATTTTGGCGAAAAAAGATCAACATTCACGATGTTTGACATGGTCAACCTCTATTCAGAAAAAGAGCATTCTCGGACAGCCTCCTAGTTGAAGTGGATGCAAAGCTGCTGCCAAATAATATCACACGTTTCATTTGGTCTTAAACGACGACCCTGTCCTAAGCGCAAGGAGGTAACTTCATAACCCACAAGGAAGATAACCCCGATACCCGAGAATCGGCATCTCAAAGATATGGACCTTCGGAACAAAAGGAATTGAACAGACCCAGTACGCATGACTTTTATTCTACTTTTTTTCCATCTGCTCCAAGATTTCATACATGCTGAGGAGAGAGATCAACCTGGAAAGGGTTGACTCCGCACCTTGATTGGCGTTGATGCCGGTGGGCTGAATAGCATCGCAACACCCTCCCGTCTTAAAGTCATAAATATGTTCGTTCAAATCATTACTGCCCAGAAACCAGTCGAGACAACGATGCCCCTGGTCAAGCCATTTTATTTCACCGGTAGAACGGAAGGCCGCGGCACAAGCGCCGATCAGGCACATGACCTCAATGGGCTGTTGATCAAAATTGGAGGTAGGGCCATTTCGATTGTGCCAGTTCAAATTGCCGACAACTGAAAGATGGCCTTCCGGCGCCTGCTGTTTCTCCAACAGCCAGGAGAGAGAATCGATGCCCATTTTAAACATTTCGGGATTGGGGATCCACTGCCCAGCCAGAATCAAGGCATGGGACAATTTGGCGTTGGCATAGGTAAGTTTATTTTCACACCACAACCAGTCCGAGCTGGAACCTTTCTGAAAGTACTTCACTAAAAGAAAGAGCCCATAAACAAGATGTAAAACGTCAAGAAATTCTGGCCAGTATTGCTGGAATCAAAAGAAAACAAAACTTCCCCTTAACTAAAATCAACGAACAAAAGGTAGAACTATTTTGCTCTGCCATTCAAGAAAAGCTTCTCGACAAATCGGCAAATTTCGGCAAGGGATATTTGCAGTTATTAGTTGATGAGATTTTAGGAAATGGAAATGAGATCAAAATGAAGGGGGAAAAGGCGGCAATTGCTGGAGCAATAACAAAAATGGGCACTCCTAAAAAAGAAGTGCCCATTATCGTTGATGCTTGGCTCCCCGGGACGGGCTCGAACCGCCGACCTAGTGGTTAACAGCCACCCGCTCTACCGACTGAGCTACCGAGGAACAAAGTGGAAGGGCTTATAACTTAGAGGCGTTTGCCTGTCAAGTATTTTTTACTGTTTTTCGGGCTTAAATTAATCCCGGGAACGACCAACTAAACGTACGGCAATAACGAAAAACAGGATTCCGACAGCGGTTAATAGTAGATAAGGGGAAAATCCGGGATTCTCTTTTAAGAGAGAGGCTCGAATCGCCGTCGAGGCGTGGGTCAAAGGGAGCAGGGTCAAAGGTTTCTGGACCCAGATCGGCAATCTCTCTAGAGGGAAAAAGGTACCTCCGAGAAATGCCATCGGGGTAATGAAAAAGTTGGAGAGCATCGCTTGGTCGGCATGCGACCTGACAACCATAGCGAGACCGACGGCGAGAGAGGCAAAAACAAAACTGTTTAAAATGGTGCCGCACCAGAAAAGCGGATTATAGTAGGCCAGCGAAACCCCAAAAGGAAAACCGATTGCGATAATAATAAGGACTGAAATATGAGCCCGCGTCATGCCGGCCAGAACTTCGCCGGCAACATAAGCCGAGTTGCTGATCGGGGCGGCCTGAAACTCATCAAAAACATGGAAGTAGAAGCGGGTGATATTAATTTCACTGGAGATGGAAAAAGCCTGGATCATCGAACTCATAGCGATCAGGCCGGGCAGGAGAAAATCGACATAGCGATGCCCGCCGACAAGCTGATGGCCGCCCATGGCATAACCGAAAGCCACCATATAGAGCAATGGGGAAACTGCCATTGACGGCAGCATCCGCGGTAGACGCTGGCGCATGACCAAGATCTCCCGATAGTAAATTGCGAACCAACCACGAAACATAAAACACCTGCAACAGTACCATTTTTGAGCAAAAAAAAAGGCACAAACCATTCAGCCTACCCGCAAATTCCGGGGACACGAGGCATCAATGCCTTGACCAAGGTATAAGATTATACCTTTGCCGACAAATCTTCAACCATAAAAAACCAGGAAAACGCTTAAAAGTTGACAAGCAACCAGGCAATTGAGTATGTAGTGGCGCGAAGATAGACTCTGTTTATAATCTTCTCGAAATCACCGAATTAACCAAAAAATGGGGTTACGACGATGACAAAATCTGTAACCATTGAAAAAAATGATGGCTATGCCCGCCTTAAACTTAATCAACCGACAAAGGCCAACGCCTACAGCCCCGAAATGGCCAAAGAACTCTGGAATGCGGTACGCACTCTGCGTTGGGATAACGAGGTCAAAGCCGTCCTCTTGGAAGCTGAAGGGCCGATATTTTCCGGTGGCGGCGATATATTAAATTTTCAGCAGAGTCTTGACAACGACAACATCAGCGACTCTATTGAAGAGCTCTCTGCAACCTTAAATGCCACAGCATTGGCCATGCGCCGCATGGAGAAGATTTTTGTCTCTCTGATTGACGGAGTCTGTGCCGGAGCCGGTGTCGGACTGGCCCTGGCCGCAGATATCAGTCTGGCGACCGAAAATGCTCTCTTTGTCGCCGGCTATATCGGCATTGGCGCAGTCCCCGACGGGGGCAGCAGTTTTGCCGTCATTGAAGCCCTGGGGCGCCCGCGGGCAGCTGATTTTTTTCTCAACAACGGCCGCATCGACGGAGCTAAAGCGGCCGAGATTGGTCTTGTCAGCCGCTTTGTCAAGAGTGATAAAGCTCAGGAAGAAGCTCTGAAAATGGTACGTTCATTAAGTCGCGGACCGCGCCGGGCCCAGGCCTTAACTAAGGATGTATTGTCGAAAGCACCAGGAATATCATTGGCCGAATATCTCGAAAATGAACGCCAGGGGATTATTGCCGCATCAACAACCCAAGATTTCAGGATTGGCGTCGGCTCTTTTCTGAAAAAAGAAGCCCCCGAATTCAAGGGTGAGTAAAAGAGGAGTAAAAGAAAAAATGTCCGTAACCAAAGGAATTATCCTCGCTGGCGGGGCTGGCAGCCGCCTCTACCCGCTCTCCAAGGTAGCCAGTAAACAGCTGATGCCAATTTACGATAAACCGATGATCTACTATCCACTGGCAACCATGATGATGGCTGGCATCCGTGAGGTTCTGATCATCTCGACGCCCCATGATCTGCCGCGTTTTGAAGATCTTCTAGGCGACGGCTCCGATCTCGGCATCGAGATCTCCTACACCGCTCAAGAACGGCCTGAAGGGATTGCCCAGGCTTTTATCCTGGGACGTGAGTTCATCGACCGACAACCGGTCTGCCTGATCCTCGGCGACAACATCTTCTACGGTAAATATCTTTTTCTTGACCCGATCCGCAATTTTTCGAGTGGAGCCCTGATTTACGGCTACTGCGTCAAAGACCCGGAACGTTATGGGGTTGTCGAATTTGACAAAAACGGTCGCGCCATCAGCCTCGAAGAGAAACCAAAACAGCCAAAGTCAAATTTTGCGGTTCCCGGACTCTATGTCTACGATCATCAAGTTGCCGATCTCGCTGCCAAAATGCAGCCTTCGGCCCGGGGTGAGCTGGAAATCACCGATTTAAACCGCATCTATTTAGAAAAAAATGAGCTCAATGTCCAAAAGATCGGTCGAGGGGTAGCCTGGCTCGATACCGGAACCCATCAAAGCCTGCTTGAGGCGAGCCACTTTATCGGCACCCTGGAACAACGCCAGGGATTGAAATTTGGTTGTCTGGAAGAGGTTGCCATGCGCATGGGTTTTATCGATCCGGCAGGGCTGGAAAGAGCTCTGCAAAAGATGCCAATTTCGCCTTACCGAAGCTATCTTGAAGAAATTTTACGCGAAGAGCGAGAAGCCTTGTAACAAGTCGAATTCAAAAGTTAAGTTACAAAGGATAAGAACAAAGCTTGACAAATGGCGGAACCAAGATTCAATCTACATAATTATGACGGCCGCCATGTATCAAGTAATGACCCCAATCGAGACAGGTTGTACCTGAACAGTGCAAAAGGATAATAAAAATCATGAAAACTATTCTAGTTACCGGTGGACTTGGCTTTATCGGCAGTAATTTTATCCAGCTCCTGCTTAATGATTTTTCTGACTATCGGGTTATCAACCTTGATGCCTTAACCTACGCCGGCAACCCCGAGAATCTCAAAGATCTAGAGACTGACTCACGCTATCTTTTCGTGCGTGGCGATATCGGTAATCGCGAACTGATTGATGGCCTCCTCGAAAAAGAGAGACCGGATTTTATAGTGAACTTTGCAGCTGAGTCCCATGTTGACCGCAGCATTACCGGGCCCGCTGCCTTTATAGAAACCAATATCGTCGGCACTTTCACCCAGCTGGAAGCTTTTCGCGGTTACTGTAGTGCCGGCAACCAGTGCCGTTTTCTCCAGGTTTCGACCGATGAAGTTTACGGTTCACTAGGCGCGGAAGGCTATTTTACCGAAGAAACCCCCTACAGTCCCAACAGCCCTTATGCGGCGAGCAAAGCTTCTGCCGACCATCTGGTTCGGGCCTATCATCACACCTATGGTCTTGATACCCTGATTACCAACTGTTCCAACAACTACGGCCCCTATCAATTCCCCGAAAAGCTGATCCCCTTAATGATCAGTAACGCCCTTGAAGGGCGCGCTCTGCCGGTCTATGGCGACGGTAAAAATGTGCGCGACTGGCTCTATGTCGAGGATCATTGCCGCGCCTTGGAACTGGTAATGCATCAAGCGAACGCCGGTGAAACCTACAATATCGGCGGCCACAACGAGATGGAGAACATTGAGCTGGTTCGACTTTTATGCAACTCCCTTGATGCCCGCCTCGGCCCCCTGCCGGATGGTCGCAAACGTACAGATTTGATCACGTTTGTCGGTGACCGCCAGGGACATGACCAACGCTACGCCATTGATGCTAAGAAGATTAAAGATGATTTGGGTTGGGAACCTCAGACCGATTTGGCTAAAGGCATGGAGATGACCATCGACTGGTATCTTAATAACCAAGAGTGGCTTAAGCAGGTACGCGACGGCAGTTATCAGAAATACTATCAAGAGATGTACGACAAACGCTGATGGCGTCGAAAAAGCTTCACCTGCTTCGTTACGCTACAACCTTCGTCACTGCGGCGTACTTATTGTACGCCTCATTCCTCAGATTTTGCGTGCCTCACATCTGAAGCTTTTTCTTTGCCATCCATCTAAGACTCCGGGCGGCAGTAGATATCTTCGGCCTGCCGCGGCAGGCAGTGGACCTGTTTGGCGGCAACGTTGAGTTCGACTTCGACACCGACACGCAATTTCTTTTGCTCAATTTCACGATTGGAAGCAAAAACCAGCAAACGCTGACCCTGCTGCATCAACTCAAGCAAAACTGTAACCCCGCTCTGAGCAATTATCTGAACAATCTGATATCCAGAAATTCGGTTATCAAGGGCACCATCTAGAACCTCAAACAAGTTGAGATACTCGGGCCGCAGACAGACCCAGACATCCCCTCCCGGAACCGGGAAAGAGGTTGAGATAAGCTGAGTCCCGGCAACTTCGACAAGAGCCTTTCCCCCAGCCCGATGCTCTATAATCCGACCCGGTAAAATATTTCTGGTGGCTGTAAAATGGGCCACAAAGCGGGAAACTGGACGCAAAAATATCTCCTCCGGCGGCCCCATCTGCACAACTTTTCCCTGATCAAGAACCAAAACCTGATCCCCCATATAGCGGGCTTCATTATGATCGTGTGTAACATAAAGCATCGTCACGTTATATTTTTTCTGGATTTTTTTTATCAAGAGAGCCAGCCGTTCCCGGCTCGCGGCATCAAGAGCCGAAAGCGGCTCATCCAACAATAGCACCTCAGGCCGCAACACCATACAGCGTGCCAAAGCGACCCGTTGCTGCTGACCCCCAGAGAGTTCCGCCGGAAAACGTTTAAGCAGATGCTCGATCTTAAGTTCGACCGCCACCGCTTTGAGCCATTTTTTCTGCTCTGCAAGCAGAGCCCGCCGGGCCTGGAGACCAAAAAGAATATTGGCCTCAGCCGTCATATTTGGGAAGAGGGCATAATCTTGAAAAACAAAACCGATCTTTCTCTCCTGGGGAGAGAGCGGCCCCAAATCCTGCCCGGCATAAGAGAGCTTACCACCCTGGTTGCGGCGGAGTCCTGCAACCACCTCCAGCAATTTACTCTTGCCCGCCCCGGAATTTCCGAGAACCACCAAGGATTGCCCAACCGACAGCTGGAAGCTGATTTGTTCCAGAATTGGTTGCCGATCTATCACCAGAGAGATCTTATCAAGTATCAGAGTCAACGCCGTCTCTCCCCCAGCAGGTTAACCAGCATCAGCACCAGAAACGAAAGCAGAACAAGTAGCAGCGAAAGACCGTCGGCAACCCCCGCATCGCCACCCATCGCTTTAGAATAAATCATTATAGGTATGGTTTTCAAACGCCCGGCAACCATCATGGTGGCCCCGAATTCACCGATCGCCCGGGCAAAAGCGGTAATCACCCCGGCAACTAAAACCGGGCGCGAAAACGGTAAAAGAACCTTGACAAAAGTCGTATATTCATCCGCCCCCAAAGAGTGGCTGGCCTTGACCAAAGAGTCCGGAACCTGTTGAAAAGCGGAGCTTGCGGCCTGCATCATTAATGGCGTTATAACAAAAAACTGAGCCATGACCAAAGCCGTTGTCGTAAACATTAACTGCAGGGAAAAAGCTTGATAGAGGGGGCCGCCGATAAGGCCATAGCGGCCAAAAGCAAGGAGCAACATATAGCCTGCCGCCGACGGCGGCAACACCAAAGGTAGGGAAAAAAAAGTTTTAAGCCAGCGGCCGCCGGCTTTTTTTCGATAGGTAAAGTGGTAACCCAGAACCGTCCCGACCACGGCCGCCAAAGCGGTGGCCAGCAAAGCGGTGATCAGACTGGTACCAACGACAACCAGAACCTGTTTATTAAGCAGTGAGCTTAAACTATCAGACCCCGCAAAAGAGTGCAAAAGCGCGGCAAAGGGGGATCCAAAAAAGAGGCCCGCCATCAGGATAACCAGCATCATCAGGGCGGAAAAAGCGGAAATTTTCATTACTTAAAGACCGCTACGACAAGATCATTCTCCATAAATATTCGGGTATTGTCGGCCAGCCCTTGCCGTTTAAGCTCATTCACATAAGAGGGATTGGCGGAGAGAAAAATATCGGCACCACAGACACCGACCGCCCCCTGAACAATCTTCTGATAGAGTTTTCCGGAACCGGCAAATTCACATTCAACCTCAATCCCGCTCGCTTTCCGATACTCCTGCACGAGATACAACAAAACATCATAAAAGACTGCGGCCGCGAAAATCGTCAGAAATTTTTGGGTTGAAACATTCTGATTATCGCTGGAAATCGTAGTTGAACCGGCTCGATTGGCAAGCGGAACTGAGTCAGGGAGAGGGCGAAAACCATACGCCTGCCAGACACCCTTTTGTTCAGGCGCCAAGAGCCAATTGATAAAGTCTAATGCCAAAAGCGGAGATAAGGTTCCTTGCAGACGGGCATAAGCGTATTCAGGCGAGACCGAAAAAACGGTGGGGATTTCAACTACAGCTATTTTATCTTTAAATTTAAGGGTATCGCTGCGATAGACAAAGCCAGCATCAACCTCACGCCGCAAAACCTTGTCAAGCAGAGCCCTGACATGGCTTTCATAGGTGATAATGTTTTTTTCGATAGCCGCGGCGGTTGCGGCCTCGTGCTGTTGCATCCGGACAAGAACCTGCTGAGCATAGAGACCGGCAGGCCCCATCTCGGGGTCAACAATCCCAACCCGGACTCCCGCCCCAGCCAAATCAGCTATCTTTTTTAATTTAAGCGCAACTTCCGGAGGCTGATTCTGACAAGCACCAACACTAAAAATAAGTAATAAAAGTATTAACGGAAATACCTTTTTCAACAACTCGCAAATCGTATTCAATTACGCTTAACTCACAACCGGAGCCGTACCAGACACTGTCTTCTTGGCTTTTGGGGCTTTTGCTTTGCGAGTTGTCGTCGCAGCGACAGCCGGCTCTTTCCGGGCCTTGCCGCCACGCAACAGGCCCACAGCCGCATCACGATTTTTAGCTATGTAAAAAGATAACTCTTCTAGCTGTTCAGAACTCATCTCTAATTTTGAAGACTCTAAAAAAGTGTACATCTGATCAGAGATGTCGAGAAGTTTATCATAAGCATCAGCCTCTTTTTTGGAGGTAAACGTCATCTTCTGCTCTCCATTCCTGACCACGATATATTGCACGATAACGGCCATTCCATCTCTCCTGAAAGTATGACATCCAACATAGTCTAAATTTAAATCTACCCTTAACGGTTAAAATCATCCCGATAGCCCTAACAAATTTACCAGATTAAGTAAAGAGCAACTTAAACTCAGCCGTTTTTGTTGTCGACAAAGATGCTCGGGTCAGTCAAGTCAACTAGGTTTTTGAAAAAATCTTTGCCAAAAGTGAGGCCGAGGTTGAAGGCCAACTCTGCGGCAATGCCATTGGCTGCATCTTTCCCCTGACCGCCGGTAGAGATTGCGGCACCCTTAAAGAGTGTGAAAGTTGCCGGATCTGCGGCGTCATCGGCAAAGCCCTGACCGAGAAAACCTCCTCAGATGGAGAACTGACCAGCCGCAGCTTTATAATTTCCGGCGAGACCATCACAGATTCAACTCAGTACCAACCAACCCTTAAAGATTTTCATAGGCATCAGCAGTAAACCGAGGTGAACATATAGCCAGAAAAACTAAATCATCATGACCAATATTCTTAATACGTTGACGGCACATAGCAGGAATTATCACAACGTCTCCTACTTTAACCTCCTGTGGCGGCAGGTCTCCAACCTCCATCAAACCTTTTCCTTTGAGAATATAATATCTCTCAGTAACCCCTTTAAGTCTATGCCAACAAGTTGTAACTCCAAGCTCCACTCTCGCTTGAGCAATTGAGACATCAGAATCTTCAGAATTATTGGATAATTCTGTAATGTAACATCTTTCAGCTGTGTAAAATTCGGTAACAGTGTTTTGTTTTCTTATGAATTCTGACATTTGTCCCCATTGATTATCAATAAATCATATTAGCCGAATTAAACCCCCTGATGTTCATCAGTCTTATTTTCTCTTCTTACGATTAGCCTTTCTGGATTTTTTCGCAATTTTATTTTTGGCTTTCGCTTTCTTTGCCACATGAACGGTTGATGCTAAATTCAATTTTGAATGATTTTTGATGGAAGAAGTTGATAGAAGTTTACCCGCTTTTTTATCTTGATTAAAACTGGCCCACCACGACATACTATCATGAACACTTAACGACTGGACCCTGTCAAATTTTTCATATAATTCTTGCAGACATTTATTTTTACCTTTGGCCAATGCTTCATCAAACTCTTCGCGAGAGATGTATGCAAAATCGACAATTCCAGCATCATACGCCCTAATAATTACGGGCATCAGTTCTTCAGGATAGAGGTCGCAGACACAACAGGCTAATGTCGCAGTAAGACTCGACTCACCAGACTTCTCATATTCGGCAAATAAATCTCGGTAGTATGACAATACCTCTTCACGGCTGATAAACCCCTCGATAACACCGTACATGACAGATTCGATTGCCGACCCTCTACAATATTCATCGGCATCTTGATTTTGCACCAACTCTTTTATCCTGGTCAGATAGCCGCCACACGTATTGAGTAAGACTACATGCAAATTGCCGGTAACACAATCACCGAACAGATCACCTGATAATTTTCCGGGCAAACTGAAAATATCTACGATAACATCGTGGGCTTCAACTTCTCTGAAATATCCCAACAACATAAAAGCATAGATATGGCCAAAGTAATTATTTTCTTGATCTGCATATTTTTCAGGATCGGCCAGAACATCCTTCAATACATTGATAAAGCATGGAGTAATTTCATCTTGTAATGCAATGGCGGCACTAACTTCTTGCCTTTTATAGACACCATCATATTTTTCAAAAGAAGCCAAAATTTCGTTGATAGTCATAGTGCTTAATATACCTCACTTCATAACAACCATTATAATTGTTAACAGTACCACATTTTCAGATATCTCTGCGTTGGATATAGCCAATCAATAATAATGTCAAAAAGAAATGACTCTAAACAACAAAAAGCCTCACTCCCTAATATTAATAGCGGAAGTGAGGCTTTTAAAATATCAGATCTACTAACCGGCACAATCAAACCGGCGGTCGGCCTTTGTGATGGAGCATTTTGTGACCGGCGCAAGAAACAAGTTCATCCCACCACTCTGGATAACAATGACAACCACCCCACCGCAACCGAATCGGTTCTTTTTTTATAGTAATTTCTGGCCAAACCATCCGCCCGGTTACAGCTACATTAATTAGTAAAGGGGTAGGTGTTTCACTCTCATTGAGACAGAGGGCATAAGGCCATCACTCATCTAAAAACAAACAAGGGGTTACAGCCATAAGACTGTAACCCCTTGTAATTATTGATGGTGCCGGAGGTCGGAATCGAACCGACACGGGGTCGCCCCCGCGGGATTTTGAGT
>Ga0307990_1000188_pt1 | contig 59939 bp, 59 predicted proteins | sample EllFjometagen129_FD_203168 | JGI IMG/M metagenome (GOLD analysis project Ga0307990, IMG submission 203168) | Marine microbial communities from Ellis Fjord, Antarctic Ocean - #129 | ecosystem: Environmental > Aquatic > Marine > Unclassified | place: Southern Ocean | collected 2014-10-08
AAGCAGGGCGAAGCAAAGTTCGCTAATTTTCTCTGTAAATTAAGCATCCCGGTTTTTAGATTCAGTCCCCTCAAACAACTTTCGGGACTGCGGGGGTTTTTCCTGAAAGGGCTTCAAAGACTTTCTGGCGCGGGCCGAAAAGGGCAACCTGACCCTCTTTGAGCATGAGAATCTTGTCAACCCCAACCAGAAGTGAGGGTTTATGGGTGGCGACCACGGTTGTTACTTTTTCCTGACGCAGGATCGCCATGGTCTGGAGTAGTGATCTTTCACCAGCTTCATCGAGATTTGAATTAGGTTCATCGAGAATCACAAAACAGGGGTTACCGTAGAGGGCGCGGGCCAGGCCGAGACGCTGACGCTGGCCTCCAGAGAGAGCCCCGGTTCCAGGTCCGACATCGGTATCATAACCTTTGGGAAGCTGCAACAAAAGCTCGTGGATACCGGCTTTACGAGCCGCCGCGACCACGGCTTCGGCATCAACCTCGCCTAGACGCGCGATATTGTCACTGACGCTGCCGGGAAAGAGTTCAACATCCTGCGGCAGATAACCGACAAAACGGCCCAGAATCTCAGAATCCCACTGATAGATATCGGCCCCATCCAGACGCACACTGCCACCCATGGTCGGCCAGAGCCCGAGCAAAAGTCGGCAAAGGGTGGTTTTCCCGGCCGCGCTGGGACCGATCAGGCCTAGACTTTCGCCGGGGGCCAGGGCAAAAGTTATATTACGCAGGATATAGCGGCCAGCGGTGGCAACGCTGGCGGCCTCAACCTGAAACGCACCCTGAGGATCAGGCAGGGCCATACTCTCCGAATTTTTCATGATCTTCATCAGGGCATCAAGCCGTTTATAAGCACCCCGGGCTTCAATCGTCATCTTCCAGGTCGCCATCCCCTGTTCAATCGGGGCCAAGGCGCGCCCCATAATGATTGAGGAGGAGATCATAACCCCGGCCGTACATTTATTATGCAGAGTCAGCCAGGCACCAACCCCGTAGATGATAACCTGCATCGAGAGCCGTACACTCTTGGTAATCGCCTGAGTAACCCCGGCATCACGACTAGCCCGGGTCTGGAGGTTGACAACCTCATCGTTACGGCGGCCCCAGTGGGAGACGACGCCGGAAGCCATACCCATCGAATTAACGACTTCACTGTTACGCAAGGCGGCCGAGATAAAACTCTGCACCTGGTTATTAACAGCATTGGCGTTCTGAATTCGTTGACGGGTCAGAAACTCCTGTATCAGCCCCAGAACAATGATAACCACGGCCCCGGCGGTAGCAACCATCCCCATTAAGGGGTGGATAAGATAAATTATCAGCAGGTAGATCGGCACCCAGGGGATATCAAAGATAGCAAAGACAGCGTTGCCACCTAAGTAGTTGCGCAGGATATTAATGTCGCGCATGCCCTGATTATAGCCGATCTTCTGGAGCCGGCTGGCATCCTTCATCATCTCGGTCAGCACGGGGCCGGAGAGGGTTCGGTCAATCGCAACCCCGGCCATAACCAGGAGTCGGGAACGAAAGAAATCGAGAACTCCGAGGATAAACATGGCAAAGAGAGCCGCAGCAGTTATAGTAACCAGGGTCGGAATGCTGTAGCTTGAGAGGACGCGATCGTAGATCGCGAGCATATAGATCGGGAAGGTAAGATGTAACAGATTTAGAAAAAGGCTGAAAAAGCCAGCAGAAGTGAAGTACTTCTGCCACTGGATCATAAACTTGCGCATAGTAGAGTGAGCTCCGTTCTTTAAACTATTCGGAATGGGGCGGACAGCTGGTTGTCGTGATCAAGGGATCACTGAAACCCATCATATAGAAAAGACCGGCCCGGGCTATCTGAAAATTACCAAGAGCCTGATTGAGATTGGTCTCAAAGCGGACCAGCCGGGCCTGGGCATCGGAGAGACGCGGTAAAATGCCGACTCCGACCCGGAGACGCTCCTGCTCCCGGGCAAAGTTTTCACGGCCCACGGTAAGAGCTTTGCGGGCTGAGACAATCAGCTGCCGGGACTCTTCGAGATCAAGATAGGCGGTTATGACCTGTCCGGAGATCTCCAGAGTGGTCTCCTGACGATATTTATCAAGGCGTTGCTGCTCAAGCTGATAGCGTTTCATCTGCTGGTAACTGCTGCCGCCATCAAAAAGTTTCCATTGCAGGGTAACCCCGGCACTCAAATAGTTGTTTGCCTGATCACGACTGTAGTAACTTAAACCACTCCAGCCGGGATCGGCATAGTCGCGCTTGCTATCGGCATAGCTCACATCGAGCGCGATCTGGGGATAATAGTGACTGCGGGCGATGCGCTCATCTTTAACGGCCATCGCCTGCTGTTTGTCAAGGGCGGCAAATTCCGGGCGTTGCGCCAAAGAGGCCGCAAGGCACTGCTCAAGTGTATAATCCCACTCCTGTGGCAGGACCGCAAGGTCACCACAAAAAGTCGCGGCTTCAGCCACGGGCAGGGAGAGGACAATGTGCAGATTAAGCCGGGCTTTCTCAATCGCGGAACGGGCCTTGATGCGTAACTGCTCAGAATCTTCAAGATCAGCCTCCGCCTGGAGCACGTCAACATAAGGCAGAAGCCGTTTTTCGTAGTAGGCCCGCGAGGCCGCGAGGCTTGATTGAACCCGGCTGACGGCCTCGCTTGCGGCCTTTAATTCACTACGGGCCTGGAGTAAGCGGATGAAGTTTACCTGGATATCGTGGATCACTAACTGGCGGCGTAGATTCTGCTGAATCTCCTTGTAACTTTTTTCAAGTTTAGCTTTTTCGTAATAATCAATGTAACGAAATCCGGCGAACAGGGTCTGGGACAATTTCAGGCTGGCATAATGATATTGCTGGTCAAGGTAGTCGGTTTCTGTCGGACCGCTAGAATCGATACTGTAGAGTCGGCTCCAGGAAAAAGAGGCATTGAGCTGAGGCATAAGATAGCCGCCATTCTCTTTGATTTGGGTCAGCGCCTGGGCCACCTCAATACGCGAAATTTCGAGAGAAGGATTGTGCGCCAGACCATAGTCAATGGCCGTTTCCAGGGTAAAATCTTCCCGGGCCTGCAGGGAGGGGGCCCCTGGCAGGACAAGAAGTCCCGTCAATAAAAGCATAAGTATGGAACAGAATCGAGAACTCATCAGATTAAGACAACCATTAGTAAAAGTGGCCTAAGTGACCTTTTAAAAGTTAATCACCATACACGATACAAGCCCGAAGGGCTAACTAACTAAAATGCCGACATCTCTGCCGGCGCCCATAATATAGGCTCAGACAGCCCATTTGTCAATACTGTTTTTTTGCTCTCTTGACAAATATAACGCAATCCTGTTAAAGGCCCTTTTTTCCAAAGTTAGCTTCTTACTGTCAGGTGACTGATTTTATTTTTCACAACCGGGGGATACCCCAAGGGCACTTCCTCGCTACCGCTCAGGGCGCAAATAATTTTCACATACAGTGTCAGTTTGGAAAACTTAACTAAACAGGCAATAGAGAAAAATTTAATCTGTCTCCCGGTTTTAATTGTGAAAAAAATTCAGTCCCCTTCATACTATCTGTAGGAGACCGTTTAATGTTGCTTGGCGAACGCGGAGTTTTTATAATAGAGTTGGTACGCCGCGATTATGTGGAGCGTTTTGCGGGCTCGGTTTTAGGGTCATTATGGGCCTTTATCTGGCCGCTGGTGAACCTCTTTATCTATATTGTAATCTTCGGCAAAATGATGGGAGCCCGCCTGCCCGGCACCTCCGACATGAATGCTTATGGGGTTTATCTAGCGGCGGGGCTGATCCCCTGGAACTGCTTTTCGGCAACCATCGGACGCTCGACCTCGGTCTTTCTTGATAAGAAAAACATTATCAGCAAGGTCAACACCTCCCTGCCGGCTCTGTTGGTTTTCATTAATCTCTCAGAGATTGTGACCTACCTGATTTCGATGCTGATTTTTGCGGTTTTTCTCCTCTTCCAGGATTTTACCTGGAGGATTGAGCTTCTTTTACTCCCTTTTATCTTCTATCTGCAACAGATAATGGCCTTTACGATTGGGATTTTTGCGGCCACTTTGACTATTTTCTTAAGGGACACCAAGGAGCTGATCGGCATTATCCTACAACTCTGGTTCTGGTTTACACCAATCGTCTATCTGGCTGATATCCTGCCCGATATGGCCCAGCGTTTGCTCTTGCTTAACCCGGCTTTCGGGCTCATCGACGCCTATCATCGCCTTTTTGTTTTTAATCAGGTGCCCAATCTCTCAAAACTAATTATCTTAACCATTATAGTGCATCTCCTGCTTATTCTTTTTTATAAGATGTTTCGCGTCTTAGAACGTGATATTCGGGATTTCTTATGATATTCGCAACTGCTCTATTTTGCTGGAGCCTACTTATTTTTGCAGTTATTTTTTTTATCTGGAAGAAGATGGGCTCGCGAAGCAAGCTCTATATTCTTTTTTTACTGAATATGGTTTACCTTTGCGGGGTTTTTTTACTTTTCGATCTGATAGGACGAGTTTAAGGTAGTGTACATTAACCGTAACAAAACCGGGAGACAGATTAAATTTTTCTCTATTACCTGTATAGTTAAGTTTTCCAGACTGAAACTGTATGTGAAAATTATTCCGTCCCCGGTTGAGAAAAATAAAATCAGTCCCCTGGCGGTAAAAGGCTAACTGTAGAGCCAAGCTGAATAGTTACAAAATAATTTACATTAACCGTAAAATAATTTGTGTAGATTTGTGTTTATCTGTGGTTTAAAAAAAGCGGAACCACAAATGGACACAAATTTACACAAATAAAGGTGATCGGTTGGCTTTCAGTCTGACTGGAGTTGTGTTAATTTGATGAGAATTACAGTTAATGCTGAACCTATGACCGGGCTTTTGACGGGTATCAATCGTTATCTCAGAAACCTCTACCAGGCGATTCTTAGCGAGCAAACCCTGGAGACCCATTTTCTGCTGCCGGAACTGAGTCAATTAACCTTGCCTGCCGCTGGTGACAGCCACCTCTGGCAGAAAAAAACGGCCCGCATCCGCAAAATACCCGACGCCCTGCTCTGCGCTTTACGGTCGGGGCGCTGGCTTTATTACGAAAATCGCCTAAGGGCGCAACTGCGCCGCCTGCAGCCAGCCCTGCACCATGAGACCGCTTTTACGCCGGCTGCCATCGACCACCTGGTACCTCAGGTTTTCACCCTGCACGACCTCTCTTTGCGCCATTGGCGGAGCATGCATCCCCGTGAACGTATCTGGTATGCGGATATCTTTTTTGCCCGACGTCTGCAAGAGGCCGATCATATAATTACACCTTCGCAATTTATCCGGCAGGAACTTAATCAGAGCTTTAAGATTCCGCTGGCGAGAATTACGGCAATCGCCGAGGCCGCCGACCCGATCTTTCGGGTTCTGCCCGAGCCGGAGGTTCAGGCGGTTTTAAACCGTTTACAACTGCCGGCAGAGTATCTTTTGTTTGTCGGCTCTTTAGAACCCCGCAAAAATATTGTGACCCTGATCCAAGCGCTGTCCCAGGTACGCTCTGACATCCCGTTGGTCTTAACCGGCTGGAGCGGCTGGGGGGCCAAACCCTGGCTTAAAAGTTTACAGGAATATAGACTTTCTCATCGGGTTTTAACAACCGGGCATGTCTCCGATGACGATTTAGTGGCCCTCTATAATGGGGCAACTATAATGATCTACCCGAGTTTATATGAAGGCTTTGGCCTCCCCGTGATTGAAGCGATGGCTTGCGGTTGTCCGGTAATAACCTCAGATCGGGCGAGCCTGCCCGAGGTTGCAGGCTCCGCAGCTACCTTACTTGCAGAACCTACCTCTGCTGATGAACTTAGCTTTGCCATCGACAAACTTTTAGATGACAGCTCTTTACGACAAAAATTTTCGGCTCAAGGCCTGGTTCAGGCCGCCTCTTTTTCCTGGGCCCAAACTGCCCGTGAAACTATTTCTGTTTTTCGTGACGTTGCTGGAGTCTGAAGCCGATGATTACGATTGAAAATCTTTCTAAATCCTTTAAACTTTACGCAGCTCCATCAGATCGACTTAAGGAGCTTATCTGGCACCGTGACTACCACAAAAAATTTCAGGCCCTGGCAACCCTCGATCTGCATGTTGCTGCGGGTGAAACACTGGGCATCATCGGACGCAACGGGGCCGGCAAATCAACCCTGCTTAAACTTTTAACCGGAGTCCTGCTGCCCGATTCCGGCACCATCACGATTAATGGAAAGATTACGGGCTTACTTGAACTCGGCACTGGCTTTAATTTCGAGTTTTCCGGCTACGACAACATTTTTCTTAATGGCACTTATCTGGGTCTCAGTCACCAACAGATACTTACCCGGATTGACGAGATTATCGCCTTCAGTGAACTCGCTGACTTCATTAACGAGCCCCTAAAAACCTACTCTTCCGGAATGGTGATGCGATTAGCCTTTGCGACCGCCATTCATGCCGACCCCCAGGTTTTTGTAGTCGATGAGGCACTCTCAGTCGGTGACGCTTACTTCCAGCATAAATGTATCAACCGGATCAAGGAGTTTAAAGAAGCCGGAGGCGCCATTGTCTTTGTCTCACATGATATGAACGCCGTAAAAATTTTGTGTGACCGGGCGCTTTTATTGGAGAACGGCAAACTTATAGAAGAAGGTTCGCCAGAGGCGATTATAAACTCCTACAACTATTTAATCGCCCGCATGTCACAGGGGGAAGGCTTACAACTCATTAAAGATGACTCCCAGATGGCTTTCGGCAATCAGCAGGTTCGCATTGAACAGGTTTATCTTAAACTTGATACTGAGACTGAAGCCGAGATTTTTATCTCGGGCGCGCCAGCAATTTTTTCTATCCAACTGGTCTCAGAGATTGATATTGATAACCTTACCCTGGGTTTGTTGATTCGCGATAAATTCGGTCAAGATATCTTTGGCACGAATACTTTTCACCTGAATTACCCTTTGCGTTTACAGAGCCAGGAGATGCGCATCATTAACTTCTCCTTTGATGCACTTTCTCTGGGCCCGGGTAAATACAGTATAACCGTTGCCTTACATACCCTTGACACCCATCTGGATACGTGCTACCACTGGGTAGACAAGGTAAAGTCATTTGAAATAGTACATAGTGCTGAATATATTTTTTCAGGTCTTTGTCGAATGCATCCACAGATTAGTTAGTACTAAAGTGCAAAAACTTAGGGTTAATTAAATCTGGAACCAAGAGTTGGTATGAATCGACAAAATTATTAATCAATCTTTACAGGAGGATATGGTCATGAAGAAACTTGATTGCAAATTTCGCCCCCTAGTGTTTTTTTTCGTTACTTTACTAATAGGTTTATTCTCTATCACAACAGCCCAAGCAGATGAGAGATTGATTATAATAACTGAAGCGGGTGAAAAAACTATCTCTCTTTCCAATGACGGTAACATCCTCTTTAACCCAGATTCCAGCTCCGCCTGCTTTTTGATTTCACAACCAGCAACGCCAGGTCGGATGGATGTCGGCTATGGTGGAGAGGGTGGCGGAAGTATGGAGTTTTATTCAAAGACTTACAGCGGAAGAGAAGGGCAGTTTAAATTCATTTATGGTGGCGATTCGACTTTGGGGTCATTAACTTTTACACATTATGACGGCAGTAGCTGGAATGACATGATGACTTTGGATTATACTGGTCGAATGGATATGAGTGGCGGGGCATATTGCGACGGACAAAGTTGGGTGAATGCTTCTAGCCGTGTATTAAAAGAGAACATTTCTGATTTAAGCTCTGAAGATGCCTTGGAAACATTACAAAAGTTAGAACCTGTTAGTTTCTCATACAAAACTGACCCAAGCGACACTAATTTGGGATTTATTGCCGAAGATGTACCCAGTCTAGTGGCAACCAAAGATAGAAAAGGAACTAGCACTATGGACTTTGTAGCTTTATTAACTAAAGTTGTACAAGATCAGCAAAAACAGATTGATTATTTAGAAACTGAAATAAATAAATTACGCCAGTAAAATATTAAAATTCCCTATAATAAAAAAAGTGGGCAACTATGCTCCCCTTTTTTAATATAGGGTGTGTTAATCACCTTGATTTAACAAAAACGGGAGATACCCCAAGGGCACTGCCTGGATGTGGGCGAAGCGATGTTCGATACTTTTGTTGTAGCTTTATGAGGTGGCTGAATAGTTACAACTAAACAAGCAATAGAGAAAAATTTAATCTGTCTCCCGGTTTTACCTATAGAGCTGGAAGATCAGAACGGCAACACTGCCAGATTTTCTTCTGCATGATTAACGGTAATAAAAATTAAGCTGCGGACGGCTAAGGGGGACGTGCTAAGGGGACGTGCTAAGGGGGACATTGTTGCTTTATTGCTTTTGTTTTTTTTTGCTATCTACGTAAAGGCAATAAAGCAACAATGTCCCATATGTCCCCCCAATTTTAAACTTCTTTCAGGTAATAAATATGCAAAATTGTCCTCGGCTCGAAAGCTTGTTAAAAATATTTGATGGCGTGACGGATTTGGACTACTTGAAGTTTCATTATCGAAGATTTTGCCTGACCAAATCATTCGTCTTCGAAAGTGACCTCCCGAAACCCGAAAAAATTCTTGATATCGGAGCCCACTGGCTACATCAGGCCATGTTTTATGCCCTGGACGGCATGAACGTTGTTGCCGCAGATCTCCCCGGAACCCTGGATTACGCGAAAGTTCAGAAAATTGCCGAAGCTCACCAGGTTGCGCTGCATTCCTATGTTGATCTCAGCCTTCCGAAGGCTTTCGATTCATTGCCTGAAGACACCTTTGACCTGATACTGTTCACCGAGATTCTTGAACACATCACCTTCAATCCAGTGGAGATGTGGAAGACGATTTATCGAATCATGCGACCTGGCGGCAGGATAATTCTAACAACTCCAAACTACTACTATATCAAAGGTCAAGCCTGGGACTTCCAGAGGCTCATAAACCGGATGGGCTCCGGTATTGCTGTTCACGAAATTTTGGGGAAGTTCAGCAACGGACCTCACTGGAAAGAGTATAGTGCTCGTGAGATATGTTGTTATTTCCCGCTCTTGTCGCCGGATTTTCATATCCATCGAATCGAGTATAAGTCTGTACCGTATTTTCCGCCAACCACATATTTCGAGAAAGCTCGCGAACTTCTATTGGAAAAATATATTCCAATCTTGCGCAACAATATTTTTGTTGAAATCTCCCTGCCGAATAAAGTGAACGGGATTACCATGCAGCCGCAATGGTAATCCTTCCATCCCTGACTTGCAAAACAGCACTCTGAATAGTTACATTAAATCAACAACTTACATAGATATCCGGAATCGCTGGTTAAAATTAATAGGGTGCGGCTCTTTTAGAACGACCGATATCTAGGCGTGCATTGCTATGAAACACCTCCTATTTAACCACTCTCAACTGTACTTGTCGTGGAAGCGGTGTGTTTTTGACTGGATCGTAGAGCCCGCAACCGTAAAACAGCTTCGGCACCAGCTAAACTCCAGCGAGCGCCGGTCAGATCCATGCGATCTTTCACCAGATGTCGGCAGGTGCCTTCAATTACGCCAGTTGCAATTGGTAGCCCTTTTGCTAAATAACAATCATATTGAAGAAATGGTTTTTTGTTGAACAGATAACGGGCACATTTATCAACCGGCTCACGTTCTTTTGGGGAAAGCTTACGCAGTGTAGCGCTACGCTTCATTGCTCCGGCAACGATGCCAGATTTCCCCTGCAGAATTTTAAGGAGACGCTCTTGTACCCAGAGCACCAGTTTAAGGTCGTTTTATGGACAAAAGGCCCTGCCATCAGTCCATAAATATTCGATAACGTGAATAATATCAACAATAATGGTTAAACCTAGTGACTGTTTTTTGTTCAGACTTTCTAAAATACTAAGTTGGTTTTTATTGCCATCTACCAGGGCCACCCAGGTTTTCTCCTTTGCAGGATCTCGGTTTCCGGCTTCCAGCAGGGCATCGACAATAACTTGTACAGGTTCTTTCTCAATGCTGGCCCAGACACGTTTTTGCTCTACTTTAGGGCGCTCAGGTTGGTTGACTAATGTCCCTTTTTGTTTAGATATAAGATCATCTGGAGTACGTTCAAATATTTCAGTAGTATAGACAGTGGCTACCGTAGCCATACGTTTGGCGTTTCTTTTTTCTCCTTTTGAGAGTCGTTTATTCATCTTTGGCGTACGGGCTTCGGCAGCTTTTCGGGTTTTTTCTCTCAAATCATGAGTACGCATTACGATGCCTTTACCGTCGACACTAACCACCAATACCGATCCGGTGCTTTGATTTTGGTCGACTGAGTAATGACGAGTCTGGTGAAAATCATCAAAATCATCTGCCGCACGCAAAGCGAGCTCTTCTGCTTGACGTTTGCAAACTGAGGCTCCAGTTGTATTTTCAACCAGTTCAATAGTTTCATCGAACAAGTTTTTTGCGGCCTCCATAGCTACCCGACGACGTAACTCAAGGGAGTAAAGTACATTGGGTAAATTTAGCTCAGCATCCATAGGATGTAAGCTATTCTGGCCTTTCATGCCATATCCAGTACGCTCCACGGAAACGGTACCAAAGATTGTTTCCAGGTTTCGTTCTTGTAAACGCAAACGAGAACGATCGTTATTATCAGCATTCTTCTTTTTTAATAGGCCTTCTTCTTTCATGATGATATCTCTAAGCACCGTTTTTGGGGATAGAAGAGCATGATATAATTTCCCCCAATGAGTCATTGGCACCTCTGAAAATTAATGGCTTAACAGGTTAGACATTAATTTCAATTGCTTGGTAAGACTTGATATTTCAAGCTTGCTTGCTGCTTGAAGTAGCATGTCGGTGAAACGCCCTACTGATTTTTTATGTAACCTTTATCGTCATAGGACCAGCGGAAGGGATGTGCAAGCAAGGTGTTCCACGTCACCATAAAAGAATCAAAGCTTTCTTTCAGTTCTTCAACAGAGCCATAAGATTCATTTAGCACTTTTTTATTCATGAGACCAAACCAAAATTCTACAAGATTAAGCCATGAGCCATGGTATGGAGTAAAATGAATGACAATTCGTTTGTTCGAGGACTTCAGCCACTCAACACGTTTTTCCAGATTGTTTAGTTTGTTTTCAGGAGGGCAATCAACATTGCTAAGTTCGGCTACTACCTTACAGAATCGATATCCCCGATGAGTTGATAAATTATCCATGACATAGTGGATTTGTTCTCTTCTGGGACAGGAGGCAATGTGACGTCTAAATATCCCAATAAATGTTTCAGTTTTATGGTCGGCCTGACATTATGCATACGTCTCTCCGTTTGCATAATTAAAAAATGCAAGAACATTTGTGGTGCCGTTTCTAATGTATTCAAATTCCTCAATGCGCTTCTTCTCATTGTTTGTTCGAAGATCTGGAAGGAGTCATTTAAGTATCTGAATGCCGGGACATTCATCAAAGAAAAAAAGATTTTTCGGTGGATTTTGGTATAGCTTTATCAAGTGCTCCATTTTGGTGAAAAAATTTGGATCAGTACTATGTAGAAAGTATCGAGACTGATGGGGTTTGAGGCCATTCTCTTTTAGTATTCGATGAATTGTTGATTTGCTTGGGGATGCGTTAATGCATTCAGGATATTTCGTTAAATAAATGGAGGCCCACCTTAATGTCCATCGGCCAGAATTTGGGAATGGTTGCGTTTGGCAGTAGAATCCAATTAATTCCAGCTTTAATGTTTCCGAGTAAATAGATGGTCGGCCTGAACGAAGAAGGTCTGCGACATCACCGGTGTCGGCCATGCGCCGCCGACTACGACTTACTGTGGAGGTACTGCATCCAACCATTGACGCAATGGCACTGATCGTAAATCCATTGCGAGTTAGAACTACAGCCGATTGCCGACGAGCAGTTTTGGAATAAGTCTGCACATTGGTCGTAAGCATCATGAATCCAGATACGTTAATCTTTGCAGCAATAAGTATGGTCAAAAGTTTTTTTTAAAGTTTCAACTAAATTTGGCAGGGTTTTTCTGATTTTCATAAGGCCAAGTTTGTTCATGTGCCAACGCATAGTTCGCGAAGAAATATTTGTGTTTTGGGCTGCATTTATTATCTCTGTAAGATCCTGACTTGACGTGGAATATCCAATTACTGCCCTGGCTGCAAACTGTTGAATGAGTTCAGCCTTCACTGAAGAATCAACGAGAATGTCTTGTTTTTGACCCTTTCGTCTGTCAATAAGAACTTCAGCAACACCGTTATTTAACAATTTATTGGACAGCTCACGGCAGTGCGCAGCTGAAATTTCTAAAATGGACGATACAGCCTGAACGGATAACAGGTTGGCATGTTGCAATGACAATAGAACAGACCTAAGGTGTATCCGATGGCTTTGCGGAATTTTTAACTGGTGATCCGTATCTCCAAAGGTAATGATGCAGCACCCTTTTTCAATTAACGCTAATACTTGAGGGGGTTGTGGTAAAATCGGCAATTGCAACTCATGCGTTTTAGCTAATTGTCTCCGGTCACGAAGTGCGGAAAGACCGTCTTTCATGACCCTATTGATTGTAGTTTTTACGGATTCTTTCGGCATCTCTACAATGTTAGCTATTGTGTTAAGTTTTGCTCCGAGTAAATAAAGAGCGAAAAATAAAACCTTTTTCAAAGCTTGGGGTGGTAGTACACGCAATGCTTTGTTGATGCGTTTTTGTGATTGTTGGGGCGAAAAAACTATATTTTGGCAATCCATAATCATCTCCGCAAGTCTACATTGAACCTATTTTTAATAAAAAACGTATAAATATAAATAAAATCAATTACTTTGTTTATATTTATAAACTATTTGTAGGTTCAATGCAAGCTGTTTACGCAGAAGATAGATTGCCGGATACATATCCTCTATTTCTGGGACGCAGTACTAGCCAGGGTTCAAGACCATAGTGCAATTGCCAGTCTGAACGTAGTCTTTTTAAGACAATTGAGAGCAACATACTGGAAAGATTACGGATTTTGGGCAATACTAGAAACCTACTATTATTGACCACATGTTGCAGATTTTGGCTTCGAGTAGTATCATCCCAGCCAATCCAGCGATCTCCGACCTTCATTCGCCAAGCAAGACTCGAAAACTGTATACATCCAACAACCTGTCGAGATGGCTTGTTTATGTAGGCCAAATATTGCAGGCGTGCGCCATACGGCATTGAATATCCCAAGTAATGATATTCTTGAATAAGACCTTGAAATAGTTTTCCTGGCTTTGGATTTCCTACTAACTCTACATCTATTGGGGTAAAATCCTCAATATTGTCAGATAGTTTTGACCACGGTTGTGCACCATTTAAAGGCTTTGTCGGTTTAGTATTTTTGCCTTTTATAGAGTTCTTTTTTTCGGGAAGGCTAATAATCCCCGCAGCTTCCAGATTCTCTAGAAAACCCCGACATTCATGCTTTTTGAGCCTACCTGATGGTCGTTTCCAATCCAGCAATTCGCAAACCGTACCGGCAAGCTCAGTTCTGGTAAGATTGGAACAATCCGCGACAATCTCTTGTATTAATGATAATTCTTCTTGATTAAAGTCTCGACCACAAGATTGGAAATGACTTTTTATTGTATTCATGAAATTTCCTCCTATCTTTCTATGATCGTCTTGTATAGAAAAAAAGGACGAAATGTCCAGCAAAAAATTATGTTGTCAAAAAAAAATTTAACTTGGATTTTCATCATAAGCGCACTTAAAATATCGACATATAATCTATGGCAGGGTATAAGTTGTAAAAAAGCACGATTTTCGGTTGAGCTAAATTGGTTAAAGTGTTTATCTATAAGGGATTTGTCTGTGTTCTAAAAGAGCCGCATAGAAAAGAATTTGGGTGCGGCTCTTTTTCAACATCTTTAAAAAAATGTCATATCTTCCCACCTTTAATAACTTTTAAATGACCTCCCTTGGATGAAAATTGTGGAGGCTTTGTAGGTGGCACTTCACCGTCAGCATATTGATTTTGGTGGTTTCGTTTGTATTCACAGGCCTCATGGAAATTCCAGTACTCATCAAAATCCTTGCTGCTCCGTAACGCACGCAGACGTAGCACAGCTTCAGCACTGGTGAGCCGCCATTTTGCACCGGTTATATCCATACGATCCTTGACCAGATGCCGACATGCTCCTTCAATGACCCCTGTCGCAATGGGAAAACCATTGGCAAGGTAGAGATCATATTTAAGGTAAGGTGCCTTATTTTTTAGATAAGTGGCACAAGCATCCACGGGTTCTCGTTGCTTATCGGTGAATTTTCTTAATGTGGCACTCCGGCACATTCCGCCAGCCACCAATCCGGCTTTTCCTACCAATATTTTTCGAAGTCTGTGTTGTACCCACTGTTGAAGATCTGGTCCAGATTTCGGATAGAAAGCCCGGCCAGCTTTCCACAGATATTCAATGACATGGATGATATCGACGATAATCGTAAGGGCAATGCCTTGTTCTTTTGCCATGCGTTTGAGAATACGGAGTTGATTATTTTCCCCGTCCACCAGAGCTACCCATTTTTTTTCTTGTTCGGGGTCACGATGTGAGGCTTCAGAAAAAGCAGACTCAATGACCTCTGATGCGGATTTTTCAAGGCTGGCCCAAACCCGTTTTTGCTCTGGTGCAGGATTTTTTTCTTTTTCCTTGTGGGGCTTACTGTCGTCTTTTGGAACCAAATCTTCAGGGGTGCGCACAAATTCGTCAATCGTATAGACCGCAGCCACCGTGGCCATGCGTTTTTGGTTTTTCTTTTCCCCTTGGGATAGCCTGGTTTTCATCTGATTTTTACGCTTTTCGGCGGCCTTGCGTGTTGCTTCTCTGAGATCCTGCTGGTGCATCACCACCCCTTTACCATCAGCAGTAATTACCACAATCGGGCCAGTGGCTGCTTTATCATCCGGGTTCTGCTGACGGGTTTCATAAAATGCATCAAAATCCTGGGCAGCTCGTTGCGTCAATTCCTCCACTTGGCGTTTGGGGATATGGCCACCTGTGGTTTTATTGATGGTGTCCACTGTTTCATCAAAAGAATTTTTTGCGGCATTTTCAGCCACACGACGGCGAAGTTCCAGGGAGTAACGTTCGGGGGGAAGATTAAGCTCAGCATCCAATGGGTGCAGGCTTTCTACATTTTTATTGCCATAACCGGTACGGTCTGAGGCAACGGTACCAAACACGGTTTCGATATGACGTTCATGGGGTCTTGCATTGGGGCGTTCTATCTCATCTGAACCACGAACCGGTTGCTCGCAAATGTTGGGGCTGAGTTTATCCAGGTACTCCTGTAAAAGGATGCGCATCAGTTCTCGACCCTTTTTTTCAAGCTCACGTTCCAACCCGCTTAATTTCATTGAATGACACTCCTCAGATTCAAGAAAATGTACGATAGTGTTAAAATATTCCTGGCCCTGATCATATTCTTCCATTGAAGAGAGGTGCAGCGCTGTGTTCATATCTATGTCCCCCCTTCTTTAAGCAGATCTATGGCATTTTTCACCAGTGGATATACAAGAATAGTCTTTGCAAGGGCTTTATTGGGCGTGTTTGTTTTATCCGACCGCCCACGACCCGTTGTTTCTCCCAGTTCTATCCAGTTCGAAGCGCGATAGCATCCCCCATGAAATCGTTGGCGGTCCACCAGTGTTTCCACCAAAAGCGGCTCAAGCCCATATTGCCGCTCCCAATCTTTTTTCAGTTCCCGCAGGGTGCAGGAAAGCATCACGCTCGCTAAGTTTTTGATGGGTGCCAGCACCAAAAACCGGCTGTTGTTAACTATCTGCTGTAATGCTATTTTTCGCCTTTCCTCTGTCCAGCCGATCCATTCATCCCGGGCACGCATCCGCCAGGCTGGGCTTGAAAACTGAACGCAGCCAACCACCTCTCGATGCGGTTTGTTTACATAAATCAGATACTGCAGCCGTGCCCCAAAGGGCATGGCGTATCCCAGATAGTGGTGTTTGCCCAGAAGGCTCTTGAATAAATCTCTTTGTTCTTTATTCTGGACCTGTTGTACTTCAAGGGGTACGAAGTCTTCCACGCTGCCGTTGAGAACGCTGGGCTGTCTGCAAGGTGTCTCAGAGATAATCTTATGAGATATTCTTTGGCTTTTCCTTTTCTCTGGAAGCTTTAGCGCACCCTCGGCATCCAGAAGTTCCAGAAACTCAATGCATTCCCGGGCTTTCAGTTTACCATTGGGGCGTTTCCATTCCAGTAATTCGCATACGGTATGCGCTAACTCACGTCTGCTGATGCCCCCACAGGTAGCAATTATGTCTTGGATCAATGAAATGTCGTTGTTGATAAATTTTCGACCACAAAATGCCTGTTGTTTTATATTTTGCATGCCATATCCCTCCCGCTATCCTTTCATAGCGAAAAAATGGCCTAATGTCCAGTCAAAAATTCAGGGTTACCGTCTCAAACACCATTACGTTGCTCTGCTATGATAAATTTCAAAATTCGATGGGATATCGATCGACAGCAGCATTATCTTGCATTATACTGACTTAAAACTGATGATAGAATGCTCAAGACGCTTTGTTTACAATTGTTTTGTCTTGTTTGATAAGAGCCGCACCCAAAGAATTTGCCCCTATTGATACAAAAATATTCATTCTTGATCGAACGATTTTTAAATGATCTATCAGGTAAAAAGGTACTTTTTATCAGGAACAGGTGCGGCAATTATCCAAATTATCTTCGAGGAGATTACTGCGACATCCAACCCGAACAATGTTTAGCCATCTACGATAGATTAGCCAAAATATTACCCAATACAAAGTTTGATATTTTTGCTACAAACAAGCCGGGATTTGAAAATTTCAAACACAAAGATAGCAATATATATTGCGATTCTATAGTCGAATATAAAGACTGCAATGATTATATGGTTTCCCCAAAGGGGTGGTTCGAGATGTTCAAAAAAAACAAAATACGTCTAAAATAAAGTAGTTACATTTAGGATTCAATGGATTCACGCGCTTAGGGATCTGGAAAAGACAACTCATCGATTCTGTAAAAATCTAATGGTATAATTCCACTCTCCGTGAAAGTTGTTTTTTTTTTAAATTTATAGCAATCATTTCCTGTTCTGTTATCTTGATTCCCGTCGCATATTCTTTAGAGTCAAATGCCGATTGAATTTTCAAATTAGAAGCGGGGTTTATTTTGTTGCCAGAAGACAATAATCACGTGGTGCGGAAACATAGTCATCTATTGTATCCAGGGGAGCTAATGTTGTATCTAACAACTGAGGCCCGCCTCCATCTTGGTCATGAAGTACTCCATAGGTTTTAACCTCAGAACAACCAAAACTATGGAGCAAAAACCTCAAGGTATCGGGATGCACTGGCTGCTGGTGACTGGGATCGCGATAAAAATCATATGAACTAACCAAGATATTGGCTGGATTAGGAGTCTCAAGAAAAACCTGACCCCCAGGTTTTAAAACTCTGACTATCTCAATTAACAATCCGTAAAAATTATCGACGCTAAGGTGCTCAATCAAATGAAAGGCAGTAATTAGATCTAGACTATCATCATCAATTTCCTGCAAACAGGCATTCGCCTCGCCAAATTTTGCATTGATCCCCTTATCCTGACAGTGAGCAACCGCTAACGGATTACAGTCTAACCCAATCCCTAATATACCTAAATTTTTCAAAAGTTGCAGCCATTCGCCACGGCCACAACCTAGATCGAGCGCACTTATCGAGGTATCTCTCGTCAAACACCTTTCAATATGGGGTAGATATACTGATAGACGCTCACTGACCAGATTTTCACTCCCACGGTAAGTATCCTCAAATGCCAGGTAGAGGGAATTAATTAGACCTTCCCGTTCAACTCGCCAATCTCCGATTATCTCTTTAACATTAAATCCTTGCGTAAGTTGAGAGTTTTTCCCTTCAGGCTTGGTGAGAAGGGATCTCTTAACAAAACATAACTGGCTGTCAAAAAAATCAAGGCGCTCTGTAAGCTGTTTCTTAACTTGTTCAATATTTTTCTCCAGCAGTTCCCGGTTCTCGGAAAACTGTTGCTCAAATTTTTCAAAAGATTCCCACGTTACAGTCTGATTGGCCGAAACCTGCTGCTCTAATTTTTCTAAAGATTCCCGTGTTACAGTCTGATTAGCTGAAAACTGTTGCTCAAATTTTTCTAAAGATTCCCGTGTTACAGTCTGATTAGCCGAAAACTGCTGCTCTAATTTTTCTAAAGATTCCCGTGTTACAGTCTGATTGGCTGAAAACTGTTGCTCTAATTTTTCTAAAGATTCCCGTGTTACAGTCTGATTGGCTGAAAACTGTTGCTCTAATTTTTCTAAAGATTCCCGCGTTACAGTCTGATTGGTCAAAACCTGCTGCTCTAATTTTCCATAATCTTCGATAAAGCATTTTTCTAATTTCTCAAACTGACGCTGATATTGACTTTGAATATTTTCACATTTAGCTTCCAAAGCTTTCTGTTTTTGTAAAAATTCTTGCTTATAACCTGGTCCTGTTATAATGAAGATTGCAGTTTTAACCAGAGTTGAGATTACCGGTATTCGCCAAATGACCGTTATTATCAGGGCCCGTAAGAAACCTTCAATTTTACTCTTTTTAAGCCTTCCCTCACGGGAGAAACGGAGAGCGCAAATTACTTCTTCCTTACAAAGGATACTATTTCTTAATTTATTAAGATAACTTTCTCGGCCAGGGGAATCAGGCTCCCGACCAAGTATTAATCTATAGGCATTATCAACAAAAGTTTCATCTTCGTAACTAAGTAAAGGCATACCGAAGGATATCGGAGTAGTTTCTAGGCTTTGTTCTCCTTCAGCTAAATTACTGTTATTATCTTGACGTTGAATTTCGCGCTTAATATTTAGCCTTATTTGTTCAGCCGTTATATTTATGTGGTCGCCCTTTGATCGATCCATTAATTATTCCTTTCTTGCCGTTGCTTATATCTCTTATTGACTACAGTAGCATAGACAAGCTGTATAGATAAAATGACGAAGGCAACAACTGCCATGTGTTGAGAAAAAAGCAACAACATGATTCCCTGTATAAGCACCATACCATAGTGCGTCATAGTTACTGTCCTGTGGCTAAAATCACATCTGATCATTTTTTGATATAAGTGTAATTTGTGAGGTTTAAAAACATTTTCTTTTTTTAGCAACCGCAAGCCCAAGGTAGTTGCTGTGTCAAAGACAAAATTAAACATCAGAATTAATATCTCAGCAATCACTACCAGACCGGATTTCCTGGCTAATGCCAAAAGCACTAGCATGGCCAAGGTAAAACCAATACTAACACTTCCAACGTCCCCCATAAACACTTTAGCTGGCGGAAAGTTAAAGGCCAGAAAACCCAAACAAGCAACCAGCAGTACCAACGAGACAAACCCTATAAAATAGTCGCCACGTTCATACTGTATAACCCCAAAAAAGAGGGCAACAATAAGCCCTTGGCCCGCCGCCAAACCATCAATACCATCCATAAAGTTAAATGTGTTGGCCATTCCAACCAACCACAGCACACAAGCACCCCAGAAAAAAGACTGCAAAAGTATTCCGGGAACCCCCACGCTACCTACTTGCATCGTTATTTTCCCTAAGTATAAAAATAGCAATGCAGCAACTACCTGAACCACAAGCCTTATACGTGGAGATATCTCATGAATGTCATCTAGCAATGAAATAGTGGCCACGATAACAGTGGGGATTAGCAGAGAAAATAACAAGCGAAGACCAACTTGATAGGTTCCACCCCATAATTGAGACACCCCCACCCCAACTAGAAAACAGGTTACAATGCCTACGCCTCCACATTTTGGCGTCGCCAGAGTATGCGAAGACCTTTCGTTAGGATGATCCAGGAGCCGGACATAGTAGAGGATAATCCATGTCACTGACAATGAGAGAAAGAGCAGGCCACCCAAAGCTGCCAGCTGCAACCTGAAGATTTCCCAGTCACCCCCCATCGATCTCACTTCCCAGCCATGTTTCACGTGAAACATAAAAAAGAAAATCAATCACCGTCAGTCCAAACCTTTCCGGCTGAAATTTCACGTAAAGACATAACTATAGGCCTGTTTTTATAACCTTCCAATAAAGAACGCTTTTGCTTGATTATCTCTTTAGCTCTTTTTGCAGAAAGTGAAATAAGTTCAAAACGGTTGCCAACTTTTAAAAGGCAATCCTCAACGGTTATTCTAGCCATAGGTGCTCCAAAAATTATTACGTTATAAGGTTAATTAGTTGTAACTACTCAGCGTGGATCTATAATTAGCTTTTTACCGTAAGGGGACTGATTTTATTTTTCTCAACCGGGGATACCCCAAGGGCACTTCCTCGCTACCGCTCAGGGCGCAAATAATTTTCACATACAGCTTCAGTTTGGAAAACTTAACTTAACAAACAATAAAGAAAAATTTAATCTATCTCCCGGTTTTGAGTGAAAAAAATTCAGTCCCCTGCATACCATCTGGTTAAGCAGAATAGTTGCAAATAGTTTACAATCAAATTTAGAAAAACTTACCTGTAAAAAGAGATCTTGAGGATCGAGAACGTTCAGACAAAACAATTGCAACCAATCCGTCTAAAGCCGCATCAAAATCTTGGTTTAAAAGTATGTAATCATAGGTACGCGCTTGCTGGATTTCAATGACAGAATTCGCCAAGCGCTGCTTAATTACAAAATCTGTATCGAGTTTACGGTTACGCAAACGCGACTCCAAGTCAGCAAGACTAGGAGGTATGATAAAAAGAGTAACAATATCGAATTGCGACTTAGCCTTTACAGACGCCATACCTTGAACATCTATATCGAGGACAACATCAAGCCCAATATCTAACTTATTTTGGATTGAAAGAAATGAGGTACCGTACATATTGCCATGCACTGTCGCATGCTCAATAAACATACCTTGAGTGAGCATTTGTGTAAATTGCATACGATCTATAAAGTGATAATCGATACTATCTAGTTCACCGACTCGGGGTTTACGGGTAGTATGGGATACGGACATCCCCAATTCAGATACTCTGTTAAGCAAGGCTTTCAAAAGAGTTGTCTTACCACAGCCTGAAGGAGCTGAGACAACGAAAAGAAAAGAAGTATGGTCAGATGACATTTTGAACCTGCTCGCGGATCTTCTCTAACTCATTCTTCATATCAACAACATTGCGGGTTATTTCGAGCAGATTCGCTTTAGAACCTATTGTATTAATCTCACGCAACATCTCCTGCACAACAAATTCAAGCTTCTTGCCTTTACGATTGTTAGAGCTAATATCAATTTCATTTATAAATTGAGTGAGATGAGCTCTTAACCTAACAATCTCTTCAGAGATGTCAGCTTTATCGATAAGATATGCAACCTCCTGACATAAACGAGCTTCATCTAGTTCAACTTTAGCGTCGGCAAGTATCAAATTAAGACGCTGTTCAATCCGTCCTTTAAAAATTTCCGACATGCCTTCAGAAAAGTTCTCAACCTCCGAGAGCCGTTGCTCTAAAAGAGAAATCCTGTGTCGAAAATCAGCTGCCAAACAAAGACCCTCTTGCTTACGTGATTCAAAGTGAGCCTTTAACGCTTCTAGAAGAAGGCCATCAAGGATACCAGAAACATCATCGAGGTTTTGAGAAGGAACGTCAAAAGCTTCCTTACGAGTTAAAGCCGATTGAAAAATTGAAGAACGAGCTAGGTCGTTAACAGGCCACCCTAACGAATCAAGAAAATCAACTCCAGCAAGACAATAAGAAGAGAGCCAGGCATTATTAAAATGAGTGAGTGAGGCTCCCTCAAAAGAACTAGCGGGATCAGAAGGACTAGAAGTTAAAACTATATCAACCTTACCACGCTCTATAAATTTTTTTGCTAAACTCCGGAATTGAAGCTCAAGAGACTGTAAAGCATGCGGTAAACGACAACGGCAATCCATATAACGACTATTGACTGATTGAATGACGATATGCCACTCTTTATCAGCAGCGCTTACAGATGCTTCTCCGTAACCGGTCATACTTAGCAAATGATCAGGCAAAAGATGAGCTCCAATAAATTTGTTAAATCAAAAAAGTAACTGGATTAATGGACAGTAACCGGTAGACGAGGAGTCGGTACACTTTCATTTTTGCGATCAGATTGATCGAAGGCTGTAACCCAATATGTATATGTACGCCCAAAAACGATATTACTATCAAAAAATTCATGCTGCAAAGGCCGCAATGTCATAAACAGCTGCTCCAATCCCGTAACACTATCGTGGCGATAGACCCGATAACCAGCCAGATCAGAATCAGCCGAGGCATTCCAAAGTAACTGAATTCCACCCTGGTAATAAAATGCAGAAAAGTTGTCAACGGTTGCAGGCGGATTGTAATCACCAGGAACAACTAAAGTTGAATTAGAGAAGTCACTCTCAGAATAAGTATCTTCGTGTGTAACAATGGCAGTAACACAGTACTCATAAGAACCCCAATCAACAAGACCGACATCAATAAATTCAGAATCACTTACAGGTTCAGGAGTAATCATCTGCCAGTCTTGGCTTGAAGCTCTTGAATTGCGACGGTAAACACGATAAAATAAATGACCTGTAAAATTAGTAGGAACAACTGGTGGCTGCCAGAGAAGATCAACTACAGAAGCTGAAGGCTGACAGGCAAGTTTAGTCGGGGGCAAAACTTGAGGCAAATGAAAAACAGCCAGCTTATTTGAAACCGGACTGAGCCATCCCCGACCATTTACAGATGAAACTGAAAAAATATAAACAAAACCGAATGGCACTTGTGGGAGCGGCAGATAATAAGTTGACCCATCCGAAAAACCTTGTGTCGGTTTTGATAAAGAAATGTCTAAATATTCATTGAAGCCTTCATCACAAAAGCGACAACCGTTTTGATCCACTGGAAGATTCTTAAAAAAAACCTTAAAACCTTTAAGATCAACTGGTTTGGAATCATCAGCATTTGAAGCTGGCAAACTCCAAGCAAGTTGACGCACCCCGGGAGCAACATCTACCCGCAAATCAGTAATTTTAACAGGCACCACAAGGCTTGGTGGTTCAGGTATACCGCGTTTACCGCAAGCAACCAATGATAAAGAAATAAAAATTAAAAAAAAGATAAAAGCGAAAAGAGACTTATACAAAATTCCCTCGAATTCGAAGTTAAATTAGAAGATTTTATTTTTCTCTAAAAAAAGTCTAAGTAAACCGATTTGTTCAACCACCCGTTTATGGGCCGTACCACCAAAAAGGTCTTTAGCATCTACGGAATCCTGAGGCTCCAGAAAAGCAAAAAGATCATTTTTAATTAAGAGTGAGAACTGTTGCCATTGGGCTATTGTTAAATCGGTAAAAAGAAGCTTATTTAGTTCGCAAAAAGCGACGACGCGACCAACAACCTCGTGAGCAGAGCGAAAAGGGAGCCCTTTACGGACCAGATAATCGGCTATTTCAGTTGCAGTTGAAAACCCAGCTCCAGCTTGTTCAGCTAAAACCTCGGCATTCACCTGGATTTCATTGATCATAGAGGTCATTATGCGTAACGAGCCGACGACCGTATCAAGGGCGTCAAAAAGAGGTTCCTTGTCCTCTTGCATATCCTTGTTGTAAGCTAAAGGGAGAGCTTTAAGGGTCATTAAGAGAGAAACCAGGGAACCAACAACGCGACCAGATTTACCTCGAATAAGTTCAGGCACATCGGGATTCTTTTTTTGTGGCATTATGCTGCTACCAGTACAAAAAGAGTCACTTAAGGTAACGAAATTAAACTGAACTGATGACCAGAGTACCAACTCTTCACAAAACCGGGATAAATGTACCATTAATAGGGAGAAATCGAAAAGTGCCTCGGCGACGCCATCGCGATCACTGACCGCATCAAGACTATTCGCGGTGATACCAGCAAAGCCTAATTCATCAGCCACCATTTGTCGGTCTAAAGAAAAACTAGAACCGGCTAAAGCACCGGAACCCAACGGAGAAACAGAAAGACGATTACGGCAGTCGGATAAACGCTCATAATCACGCAGGAACATCTCCACATAAGCCAGCAAATGATGCGAAAAAAGGATTGGCTGCGCCTGTTGCAAATGCGTAAAGCCAGGCATGATAATCTTTTGATGGCTCTCAGCCTGATCGACAAGAACATGAATTAAGTCATAGATTAAACTGTTAACTTGGAGTAACTGATTGCGAAGAAATAAACGCAAATCAAGAGCAACTTGATCATTACGGCTACGACCGGTATGCAGTCTTCCAGCGATCTCAGGGCCAACAATTTCGCCTAAACGACTCTCAATATTCATATGAATATCTTCAAGAGCAACCGAAAAAATAAAATCTCCAGACTCAATTTCAACTTTAACTTGGTTAAGCGCAGTTATCAGTGTGTCAGCATCGGACTGCGATATTATTTGACAACGACCAAGCATGCGTGCATGCGCTATACTCCCGGCAATGTCTTCGGCGTAGAGTCGTTTATCGAAATTTATAGAAGCTGTAAACTCTTCGACAAGCTCATCAGTAGGAGCGGTAAAACGACCTCCCCAGAGTTTTTTTATATTTTCCGATGCCAAGTTATAACCTCTTACTACGATCACCAAAAAGAAGACTGCCCACGCGAACGTAGGTTGCCCCCTCCTCTATCGCAATCTCAAAATCATTGGACATACCCATTGATAAATGTTTAAAAGAATAATCATCAGAGTAAATTGTCTCTTTGGCCTGTAAGAATTTGTTGTAAAGCTCACGGTAGTAAGGCCGAGAATCTTCCTGATTAAAAGTAACTGGCGGAATCGTCATCAGTCCACAAACAGACAATCCGTCGATATATCGCAATTTGTCAAGAAAAGCAAATAACTCGACAGGTGCGACACCAGACTTAGAAGTCTCCATACCAATATTTACTTGTACTAAAACACGGGCTTTAAACCCAGAACTCAACGCAGCCTTAGCAAGTTGTTGAGCCAAGGCGAGAGAATCAAGGGTGTGCAAAAGGTAAAAGCGTGAACTGTAAAATTTAGCTTTATTGCGTTGCAGATGCCCGATAAAGTGCCATTTGAGAGGTATATGAGCCTCTTCTGCAGCATCAATCTTAGCTAGACAGTCCTGCATATAGTTTTCACCAAAATGATATTGTCCGGAACTATAAGCTTCTTCAATCCGAGAAAACGGAAAAGTTTTACTCACCGCAATCAGGGTTACGTCGGCAACCGCTCGGCCACTACGATTACAAGCTGCCGCGATTCGTTTTTGAACCTCAAATAAACGCTGTTGGAATAGTGCAGAACCAATCATTATATTTTTAACCACAAATAGACACAAATTTACACAAATTACAATACCAGGCGTTTCCAGGCAAAAGTTGAGTGCTTGAAATTTAGAATTAAACCAACTTTCAGACCTGTAATTCTTAAATAGTTTAACTATTCAGCGTGGATCTAAAGTTAGCTTTTTACCGTCAGGGGACTGATTTTATTTTTCTCAACCGGGGGATACCCCAAGGGCACTTCTTCGCTACCGCTCAGGGCGCAAATAATTTTCACATACATTTTCAGTTTGGAAAACTTAACTAAACAGGCAATAGAGAAAAATTTAATCTGTCTCCCGGTTTTAATTGTGAAAAAAATTCAGTCCCCTACATACTATCTGGTCATGCTGAATAGCGTCCCAGACCGCTAGCGCGGCCACATATCTACAAGTAACGGTATTCAAACTTGTAATAAATGTTGTATGTTTATGCCTCAAGGCCTTTGGGTACAGAGACCGAACTAACATTGGTGTTAATATACCCGTTGAATAGCGTGGTTGAAGGGTTGACGAATATATCATTGGTGACACTTAGTGATCCCGTTTTAGAAGAATGTTTAAATTTAACAACCCTTACACCCAAAGTGCTGAAATCATTTGATGGAGGCCTGAATAATGAAACGTAAAGCTCGCAACAAAAAACGTCTACAAGATCATCTCAAGCAAGTCAATCTTTATGCTGCTGGTATTGACATTGGTTCTACATCCCATTTTGTCGCTGTTCCACCCAGTCTTGATGATAGACCTATAAGAGAATATTCTTGTTTTACCGCAGACTTAGAGCATATGGCAGATTGGTTAAAGAAGATTGGTATATCAACCATAGCAATGGAATCCACCGGTGTATATTGGATTCCGGCCTTTGAAGTCTTAGAAGAACGAGGATTTGAAGTGTTTTTAGTAAATCCTCGTCATTTAAAAAATGTTCCCGGTCGCAAAACTGATGTTTTAGATTGTCAATGGTTACAACAACTTCACAGCTTTGGCTTACTGAGAGGTGCATTTCGTCCATCTTCAAAAATCTGTGCTTTTCGAACCTATATGCGACAGCGAGCCATGCTGGTTCAAAGTGCCGCCACTCACATTCAACATATGCAAAAAGCTCTACGGCAGATGAATCTGTTGCTGGACAATGTAGTTTCAGATATCACTGGCAAAACAGGTATGACAATCATCCGTTCAATTTTAAGTGGTCAACAAAATCCAGAGATACTTGCGAGGCACCGAGATGGCAATTGTAAAAATAGCGAAGAAATTATCGCAAAATCTTTAAAAGGACATTATAAAAAAGAACATCTTTTTTCTCTTCGTCAAGCAGTTGAACTATATGATTTTTATCAACGTCAAATTTCAGATTGCAACCAAACAATTGCCACGACACTGGACGCAATCGAAGGTCCGGAAAACCTTGATGACTTACCTCCCCAAAAACGCAGTACTAGAAGAAAAGACAAAGCGTTGCCATTTGATGCCAGAGAGAATCTATACAACATCACTGGAACTGACATTACAAAGATTGACGGAGTCAAAGAAATAACTGCGTTAAAAATAATTTCAGAAATTGGAACTGATATGTCGGCGTGGCCGACGGTTAAAAATTTTGCATCCTGGCTTGGTTTGTCTCCTGGCAATAAAATTTCAGGTGGCAAGATCCTCAGTAGTAAGACTAAAACAAGTGCCAACCGTGCTGCTATGGCATTCAGGATGGCAGCTTATTCTCTTACGAAGTCAAAAAGCGCACTCGGAGCTTTCTACAGACGGAAAAGATCTCAACTTGGTGCACCAAAAGCAATTACAGCTACAGCCCACAAAATTGCCCGTCTTGTATACTCCATGTTAAAATATGGAACGGAGTATGTCGATCAGGGGCAAAATTACTACGAAGAAAAATATCGTGAACGAATTGTCAAAAATTTACATAAAAAAGCAAAAAGCTTAGGCTTTAAGATGGTACCGCAATAGTAAAAATCAGTTGTATGATTTCAAATACTTAAAAACCGTTACTTAGAAGTTACAAATAGTTTAACATCTGGCCATACTCATGGTCAGTAATATTTTCAATTATTTTAGTATCCACAACAATCTGATTATAGACTATCAGGTCTGGAATATATTCACCAACTTTTACATTTTTATAGATAACATCAAAACGAGGCTGCTGGACAAAGGAAATATTACGTAAACGGAATTCGGTAACCAAAGCATTTTCATATGGCTTTTCCAAGAGACCATGACCAAGTGTATTGAGAATCTCTAAAGCACAACCAACAATCTGATAAGTCTCATCTTTTAACAAATATTTGGGTTCATTTGTGTCCATTTGTGGTTCTAAAACTATTTTAAGGAAATTATTTTATTGGCTGAAAGTTGTTCAATAACAAGATGCAAAGGGAGTCCGATAACCGTGGTAGGTGATCCTTCAATAGCCTCAACAAAGGCTCCACCAATTCCTTGAACTGCATAGGAACCGGCTTTATCGAGAGGTTCACCACTAGCAACATAAGCAGCAATAGTGGGCTTACTCAGCGGAGAGATTTTAACCCGACTTGAATCGACTTGAGAAAGTATCGTAGATAAAGCCATATTTTGCAATGTAAAAGCAGTAAAAACATGATGCCAGCGCCCTGCTAAACGAGACAACATTGTACATGCATCAGGCTCGCTGATTGGCTTACCCAAGATTTCATCATCAAGAACAACAATAGTATCAGCCGTCAAAATCCAGGCATCGAAATAATCCGATGCTACAGCAAGAGCTTTTTCCTGCGCCATACGAATAACGAAATCGGGTGCCGTTTCAAAAGATTTTTGAATCTCTTCAATATCGGCTCTCGCAAGCGTGTATTTGATCCCCATCTGGCTTAAAAGTTGATGTCGACGCGGTGATTGCGAGGCTAAAATCAGAGAAGCAATAGTTTTATACAAAAGCTTCCTTCCTAACTTTGAAAAACCAAATTATTAATCCGCAAAAAACCAAGGCTAAACTAATCCATTGCGAAGTCGAAAATCCAGCTAAAAAACCACGAGGATCGCCACGCCAAAATTCAACCGTGAAACGCAAAACACCGTAACCAATCAGATAGCCAACCACCAATGTTCCACGTCGGACCAAAGAGCGTGACAGCATCACCAAAAAAAGAAAAATTATAAGATCTGCCAACGAGTGATAAATTTGTGTAGGATGCAACGCTTGATGTAACGGGGCTTGGCTCAAGCTGTCTGTAAAGGTTAATGCAAAAAAATTATTACACGCCTTACCGTAACAACAACCTGCTGACAAACAGCCCAGACGGCCGATTGCCTGCGCCAGAACCAGAGCCGGAGCAGCTACGTCTAAAACTTCTAAAACCGGGTGCTGCCAACGCCGGATACGCCAGAGAAAAACCGGTATGGCGAAGATAAAACCGCCATAAAAAACCAGCCCACCCTCCCAGAGACGTAAGGCAGCAAGGGGGTCACTGCGATAATAGGAAAAATTTAAGACAACATAAAAGACTCGCGCTCCAACCAGAGCTGAGACAACGACATAAAAAAAGAGATCATGAAAGATCTCAGGGTCGAGACCACGACGAAGACTCTCTTTATGGGTCCACAACAACGCCAGCAAAAAACCCAAAGCGACAAAAAAGCCATAAGTATGAAGGGTCAGGGGACCAATTTTAAGAAGTATTGGATGCATCTTGTCGTCGCATTCCTATAAGGGCATCAAGCAAAAGAATCATAACACCGATACTAATCGCGCAATCGGCAATGTTAAAGGCGGGCCAGTGGTAACCTTGCCAGTAGAAATCAAGAAAATCGACAACTTTTTGAAAACGCCAGCGGTCAATCATATTACCAAATGCCCCACCAATAACCAGGGCTAAACCCAAACGGGCTCCAAACTGCAGAGATTTTTCGTAAAAATAGTAGAAAATAACCAAAGCAACCGTGACTCCAGAGAGTGAAAACAATACATAAGATTTAATTGAACTCTCGATCCCGTTGAATAAACCAAAAGCAACGCCGGAGTTCATAACCAGTGTTAACGAGAAGAACCCATCAATTATTTTTTTCGAATAGACTGGAGAAAGATATTGCAAAGCCAATGATTTCGTCCACAAGTCTAAAAACACTGTCATCACAACGACCAGTAACAATAACCAGGTCATGCTTGACTTCCCGGAAAAAGAAAAAAACCTTTTCTCCCGCAGAGACGCAGAGTGGCAGAGATTACTCTTGGAGTTGATTGACACAGCGAGTTATACCATCCTATAATCTGGAAGACAGATTGGATTTCCATACTGTCTCGATGTGGGGACAGTATTTAATTCTGTCCCCAGTTACAGAGGGCGAAGCAAAGTTCAAGCTTTTTGCTGGTGCTTTAAAGTGGTTCTGCGGCAGACTCAGCTTTTCAAAATCGGGAGACAGATTAAATTTTTCTCTATTGCTTGTTTAGTTAAGTTTTCCAAACTGAAGCTTTATGTGAAAATTATTTGCGCCCCGATTGAGAAAAATAAAATCAGTCCCCTAACGCTAAAAAGCAAACTATAGATCCACACTGAGTAGTCAGCTTTTATTTAAAGCCGCGCGGGCTCTCAAGCGCAACGATTGGAGCTGGATGAAACCTTCAGCATCGAACTGGTTGTAAACCATGTCCTCTTCAAACGTTGCCATTTCAGGCTGATAGAGTGAGACCGGGGATTTACGACCAACCACAATACAGTTACCTTTGTAGAGCTTGAGCCTGACCGTACCGGTGACATTTTCCTGAGTTTTGTCAACCAGTGCCTGGAGAGCTTCACGTTCCGGCGCAAACCAGAAACCGTTATAGACCATGCGCGCATATTCAGGAATCAAAGAGTCGCGCAAATGCATTTCATCTCTATCCATGGTCAAAGACTCCACCGCCCGGCGTCCATTAAAAAGGATGGTGCCGCCCGGAGTTTCATAAACCCCCCGCGACTTCATACCGACAAAACGGTTCTCAACCATATCGACACGACCAATACCGTTAGCTCCACCAAGTTCATTGAGGCGAGTCAAAAGAGCGGCTGGACTAAGTTTTACCCCATCAACCGCAACCGGATCGCCCTTGACAAAATCAATCTCACAATAGGTAGCCTGATCCGGAGCCTTTTCCGGTGATACCGAAAGCTGAAACATATCTTCGTCGGGTTCGCGCCATGGATCTTCCAAAACCCCACCCTCAAAACTTATGTGCAAAAGATTGCAGTCGGAACTATAAGGCTTATCCTTGGAAACCGGAATCGGAATATTATGTTTTTTAGCGTAGTCTATAAGTTTTTCCCGGGAATTTAAGCCCCAATCACTACGCCAGGGTGCAATGACCTTAATTTGCGGTTCCATACCATAAAAAGTCAGCTCAAAACGGACTTGATCGTTGCCTTTACCGGTGGCACCATGGGCCACAGCATCGGCACCTTCAAGACGCGCAATCTCAATTTGACGTTTGGCAATAAGGGGCCTGGCAATTGAGGTACCTAAAAGATAAACGCCCTCATAGATAGCATTAGCGCGAAATATCGGAAAAACAAAGTCTCGCACAAACTCTTCCCGCAGATCTTCGACATACATCTTTGAGGCCCCAGTCTTAAGGGCCTTCTCCTCAATTCCGTCAAGTTCAGCCCCTAAACCGACATCGGCTGCAAAAGCAATAACTTCACAATTATATTTTTCTTTCAACCAGGTTAAAATTACCGAGGTATCAAGACCACCCGAGTAAGCCAGAACAATTTTTTTGATATCACTCATGATAAAAACCTCCAAATTTGTCAAATCAAGACAACAAAGTTACTAATAAAGCTTTCTGCACATGCAGGCGATTTTCTGCCTGGGTAAAAATCAAATCCTGATAACGCTCAAAGACTTCAGCCGTAATCTCTTCACCACGATGGGCCGGGAGACAGTGCATAACCAACAAATCCGGTGCCGCAACATTAAGTAATTTATCATTGATCTGATAACCGGCAAAAACCTGGCGTCGCGCACGGGCTTCATCTTCCTGGCCCATGCTGGCCCAGACATCAGTATTTAAAACCTTAGCTCCTTTAACAGCTGCCAAGGGATCAAGAACAACCACCACTCGACCACTACCGGACGATTGCCGGTTGACTTGGGCTAACAATCGGGCATCGGGCTCATAACCAGCAGGACAGGCAATTTTCAAATCAAAACCAAAACGTAAAGCCGCATTTATCCAGGAATTGGCCATATTATTGCCATCCCCGATATAAGCGACCTTAAGACCGTCAAGGGCATTAAGCTCTAACCCGAGACGCTCCTTTATCGTAAATATATCAGTCAGGACCTGGCAAGGATGGAGAAAATCAGTCAACCCGTTAATCACCGGTACGGTTGCATATTGGGCTAGGGTTTCAACCTCAATATGATCGAAGGTACGAATCATAATGCCGTCAACATAACGAGAGAGTACTCGAGCCGTATCCTTAAGCGGTTCACCACGCCCCACCTGAGTATTGGCAGAACTCATAAAAATAGCCTGGCCGCCGAGCTGGAACATACCGACCTCAAAAGAGACCCGCGTCCGGGTTGACGATTTTTTAAAAATCATGGCGAGACTTTTCCCAGCCAAAGCCTGTGAAAACTTCTCAGGTGCAAGCTTCAGTTCCGCCGCCAGATTCAATAGAGCTCCAAGCTCGCTCCGAGACCAGTCGACAAGATCAATGAAATTTTTAGGGTTGTCGGATTTTGACATCGGTCAATACCTCAGTCAAGATTCGCAATAGAGTCTCAATCTCCGCTTTTTCAATAATTAAGGGCGGTGTAATCCTTAACGTATTATCTCCAGCTGAACCCACCAGCAAACGACGTCTAAGACAAGCCCCAACGACCTCACCTACCGGGATCTTTAAATCAACCCCGACCATCAGACCAAGCCCGCGGATATCAGCAATAATTTTGGGAAAACTTAGCTTGAGACGGTTCAGGCCAGCGAGTAAAAAAACACCCGATTCAAAAACTTTATCGACTATTTTTTCATCCCGTAGAGTTTCGAGGGTGGCTAATGCAGCTGCGCAAGCCAGAGGATTACCACCAAAGGTTGAGGCGTGACTACCTGGACCAAAATGCGACATCACCCGATCACTGGCCAACATCGCCCCAATCGGAAAACCATTACCTAAAGCTTTGGCCGCAGTCATAATATCGGGAACGATAGCACTATGCTGATGGGCAAAATAAGTACCAGTTCGCCCGATTCCGGTTTGCACCTCATCGAAAATCAGGAGAACCCCGCGTTCGTCACAGAGAGCTCGTAAACGATTAAGATAATCGACATCCGGCAGAATAATCCCACCCTCACCTTGCACCGGTTCTACGAGAACGGCACAGGTCTTTTCCGAAATGGCCACAGCCACCGCCGCAATATCATTAAATGGGACATAATCGAAACCATCAAGCAGAGGCTGATAACCGGTCTGCACCTTTTTTTGACCGGTAGCCGTAATTGTCGCCATGGTCCGCCCATGAAAAGAGTGGTGCATCGTAATAATTCGTTTCGCACCCTCCCCCAGAACCTCATGCCCGTAACGCCGGGCCAGTTTAATTGCCGCCTCATTGGCTTCAGCCCCGGAATTACAGAAAAAAACCTTATCCGCAAAAGAGAGCTCGCATAAGAGCTTTGCCAGCTGGGCCTGAGGTTCAATGTAATAGAGGTTAGAGACGTGCATCAGCCGACTCGCCTGAGCCGCAATCGCGGCACTTACTTGAGGATGGCAATGACCAAGATTACAAACCGCAATCCCGGCCAGGCAATCGAGGTATTCATTATCCTCAGCATCCCAAACCTTAACCCCTTCGCCCCGAACCAGAGCCACAGGAAAACGTTTATAGGTAGGCGCAATATAGTTTTCGCTTAAAGCAAAAATCTCATCAGATTTCATAATCAACACTCATTAAGTTGAAGCAGTTTTAAACCAGAATACGCTGAAGTTAAATTTATGGTAACTACTCAGCGTGGATCTATAGTTAGCTTTTTACCGTCAGGGGACTGATTTTATTTTTCTCAACCAGGGGATACCCCAAGGGCACTTCCTCGCAACCGCTCAGGGCGCAAATAATTTTCACATACAGTTTCAGTTTGGAAAGCTTAACTAAGCTGATAATAGAGAAAAATTTAATCTGTCTCCCGGTTTTGATTGTGAAAAAAATTCAGTCCCCTGCATACTATTTGGTTAGGCTGAATAGTTACAATTTGTGTTTATTTTGGTTAGGCCTAAATTAGATCAAGATAAACCGGGTATTTTGAGACCGCCGGTAAGCTTGCTCATCTCGTCTGTCATCATCGACTGGGATTCTCGTAAAGCTTGATTAATAGCGGCCAAAACCAGATCCTGCAACATCTCAACATCTTCAGGGTCAACCACTTCTGGCTCCATAACAATTGAAAGGATCTCCTGTTTACCGTTGGCAACAACTTTAACCATGCCACCACCGGCGGCGGCTTCAATTGTACGTTTACCGACCTCTTCCTGCATTTTTGCCATCCGGGCCTGCATCTGCTGCGCCTGCTTCATTAAATTTCCCATACCTTTAGCCATGACCTTAGTCTCCTACATGTAGTTGTAAATATATTTTTCTATGTTCGAGCTTTAATCTCAGTGACGCGACCACCGAAATGATCACTGATAAAACGTACAGAGGGATCGTTAAAGATCTCTTCCTTTCTTGGCAAAGAGCGCTGTCGACTAGAGCCTGAAGAGCTCCCGTTGCGACCAGAACCTAAAGCGCCGTTAGTAGAAGAGGCAGACTTAAACTGCAACGCCAAACTCTCATTACGACCTTTAAATTCGGCCCAGAGAGATAAAATGTCCTGCTTAACACTATCTTGATCAAGTAGAGCCAGAGCATGCGACGCGACCTCCAAAACAAGATTGCCGACGGCTGCAGGCTGTAAGCGTGAGCGCTGCAGCATCGCCCCTAAGCGGGCATCTTTACTGGTCAAGCGCTCTAAAAAGGTCTCCCACTGGGCCTGTTCAATCTTTTCCGGTTCGATATTTTCCGTCGGCAATGAAACTCGACTGCGGGTTTCGAAAGAGCTCGTTTTGGGACTTATCTTTTTTGCTGCAGGCTCAGCTACAGCCGACTCACTAAACTCCGGTCGTTGACCGTTATCACCGTCAAAAAAAGAAGCTTCGCTGAAATCATCCGGCACCGGAGCCTGCGGCGGAATCGCAGAAAGTCCACCACTATCCTCTTGCGGGATACTTTCCGCAACTACAGGTTTGGCAACCGCGGAAGCTTTATGGCAATAGCCGCCGGTGTCCGGCTGACTTATGGAGTGATTCCGGGAAAGAGCTAATGATTTTGGTTCCCGTGATTGCGGCTGGATAGATCTTTCCGGGGAATCCGCCACAATCGAACCTCCGGAACGGGCTGGTTTACGAGTGTGCACCTCAGATGCCGGAACAGCCGTTTTAACAGCTGCAACATGACTCTGGGAAACATTTTTTGCAACGCTCTGGCGAAGAGCGTTGCAATCTTGCGCCTTCCCCGGTGGCGGAACCATCTTTAAACTATTTTCAATACGCCCCAGCAACTCCTCCACCGGCACCAGATCACGAGCCATACCTAACTCAACTAAAGCCATCTCTAAAGCCAGTCTCGGGGTCTGTGAAACCTTGATCTGGGAATAGTGCTTCTGCCAGAGATCAAAAAGTTGCTGCCAATAAGGCAGCGCACTGGCTTGAACCAGAGGCTCAAGCCGATTGATTTCGTCAACACTGATACCGAGCAACCCCTTAAGATCACCAGAAAGCTTTAAAAAGAGAGCGTCACGAAGATAAAAAAGAAACTCCTCGCTAAACTTTTTAAGATCCACCCCGGCCTGTTCGAGATCGTTAACCAAAGTGACTGCAGCACTTAAATCTCCAACTACCACTTTTTCGAGCAAGGTAAAAGAGTGGCGCGCCTCAATCAATCCCAAGGCGCTGCGGAGATCCTCTATCGAGATGACTTCACCGGCATAGGAACGAACCTGATCAAGCAGGCTCAAAGCATCCCGCATACTGCCCTGCGCCTCGCGGGCCAGTAGTTCAGCCGTACCGGAGGCAAATGTCAGGTTTTCGCGATTGGCAATTTCGGTCAAGACCGCAGCAATTGTCGCCGCCGTCAAACGACCAAAATCAAAACGCTGACAACGCGATAAAATTGTCATCGGCACTTTGTGGACATCGGTCGTTGCCATGATAAACTTGACATGGTTCGGCGGTTCTTCCAAGGTTTTCAAGAGAGCATTAAAAGCCTCCGTCGTCAACATATGGACTTCGTCAATAATGTAAATTTTATAAGGGGAACTCTGGGGCAGATAGGAAACATTATCACGCAGCAGACGAATCTCACCGACGCCACGGTTGGAAGCTCCATCGATCTCGATAACATCGGCGGCGTTGCCGGCGGTTACAGCAAGACAATTTTCACACAGGTTGCAGGGTTCGACCACAGGCGCTTTGAGACAATTTAAAGCCTTGGCCAGAATCCTGGCCGCCGAGGTTTTGCCCACACCGCGCGAACCGGTAAAAATAAAGGCGTGACCGACCCGCTCCCGGCTGATCGCATTTTGCAGGGTTCTAGCGATATGCTCCAATCCCGCCAACTCTGAAAAGAGCTGCGGTCGCCACTTTCGGGCCAGAACCTGATACGCCTCCGCCATGACTATATACCTTACAAAGAAATTATCCCCATGAGAGATAACCAGGCTACCCTGCGGCACACGGAGAGCGGTGCTGCCGCTGCTTCCTTCCGGATCTGACGGGGTTCACGCCGTCGCCGTTGCACAGGACCTGGTTATCACCCATGGGGACAAAAACAGCTTCAAAAAAGCGCCTTTATTAAATGGCGGAGAGAGAGGGGTTCGAACCCTCGGTACGGTTACCCGCACACACGCTTTCCAGGCGTGCACCTTCAGCCTCTCGGTCATCTCTCCGGGCTGGGGGAACCGCACCGACTAACAAATAATCGGGTTGATGTCAAGATGATTCTAAGATTCCTATGTGAAAACTAAAAAACTGTACCCCAATCACAATAAAGCCCATCTATTCATAACCGGCTTCGGTATTCACTGCTAACTAAAAATGAATACAGTATACGCAATCTGGAAAATATATTATTAGACATTTTCAGGTAATGACTAAGCCCTTCAGAATCTGGTTCTCTATTCAGTAAAACCACATACAGCAAAGTCACAAAATATTTCTTGTCTTTCACGGTTACTGCGAGCTTGACAAGCTTCATCAGATTACAAAAATCATTACGATCCCTAACTATTTTATTATAGCCAGTTTGGCCTTCGCTAGCAATACTTTTTTCTGCTGCATGCATATCCACATCACTCGGCTGAGTTAGCATTGGTTCAAAAAAGTTATGACGCTGGGGAGTCAAAATAGCTTTTAAAGACCCCCCATCCAACTGTAATTTGACCACGGACAACCCCGCCATAGAAAAAATATACACATACTCCTGCCAACTGAAAACCTGCTCATTAATTCCTTTCAGTAAATCCCTCACGGTTTCTGTCGCTTCCAGGGTATCACTGACGGGCTCACACATTACCGCTATAAATCCACCATCCCTTATCAATAGAGCCAGTTTCTTAAGTAAATTTTCCGGCTCGGGAAAATGATGCAGTGCGCTGAACATGGCAATCGCATCAAAACTTTTCTCTTTTAGAGGTGGATTCATTGCATCGGCACAAATAAAAGTCACTTTTGAAGTTAGTTCTTTTTCCGCAAAAAACAGGTTTCCAAGCTCCAACAAAGGTAAACTTATATCTAAAGCCAGCACTTTGCTATCGGGAATCCAAGCTGTTTGAGGATGAGAGCCGGAGGCAATTTCAAGTATATGTTTGCAATGTTGGCCTTTTAATTTTAACAGTTCAGCTGTAAAAATATCGCACCCACACCTATGATCTTTACCATAATCACGTATCCCCTTCCCGCTTAGGAGTTTTATCTCTTGTGCTGATTGCCCCCAAATATTTATTGGCCTACCCGCAGAGTTTTTATGAATAATTTCGATCGCGAAAAAACCACCACAGCCCTGATTCACCCGCTTAATACCAGATAACAAACAGACATTTAACTGGTACCTACCACCCATAGATGGAGCCCGAATAAATATCGGCACACTGATACTTCGACCGGGTTGAATGTCGACCGGAAAGCGCACAGGGTTAACTGGAAGAGCCAATTCTACGGCCCGGTTATCCGTCCAATACAACGACAGACTCAATGGTTGTTCAGTTCTCGATGACCAGTAATTAGACCCTGTATTTTTAACTCTGATATTGCAAGTAATTTTTGTATTCGCAAACATCTCCCTGGGGAAATAGTGTCTTTCCAGCAGTATCTCCGGTTTTTTATTTGCCTCTACAGAAACCTTTGGGTACAAAAGTCTGTTTGGCTGAGGTAAAAAACGGTCGCGCAAATCACGAATCTCGGCAGCCAATGCATTATCTGCACATGACAACAAACTCGCTTTAGCGACAATGCTCTCTACCGCAGCTAAATTTTTAACTGTCTTTAGTTCCAGCGCCTGAATAATTTCCCGGCTCAGATGACTATTTTCTTGCTTCTGTTTTTCTGAAACACTCACTTCTGACAATTCATTATTTCTATATTGATTAAATAAATCAGGTACCAAATTACTTACAGGCCAATTTGTTCCACACCTAGAACAACGAAGTTGATTTTCATTTAAAGACAGTTTCGAACTATTACAAGTAGGGCAAATTACTACTTGATCTTCAATTAACTCACTCAAAAAAGAATTCATAACAACATCTCAGCTCACCAATGCATCAAACTTTCAAAACAAAAACAGTAACTACTCAGCGTGGATCTATAATTAGCTTTTTACCGTAAGGGGACTGATTTTATTTTTCTCAACCGGAGGATACCCCAAGGGCACTTCCTCGCTACCGCTCAGGGCGCAAATAATTTTCACATAAAGCTTCAGTTTGAAAAACTTAACTAAACAAGCAATAGAGAAAAATTTAATCTGTCTCCCGGCTTTGATTGTGAAAAAAATTCAGCCCCCTGCATACCATCTGGTTAAGCTGAATAGTTACCCAAAACATATCAGTCTGTGCGACAAAAAATTACCATAAATTAAACCGCTTGCAATAAATTGTCAGCGCTCAATAATATGACTGCATAGACAACTGTTGCCCTCGGCATCAACAAGTAAAACCCCACTACTCGTATAAGTATCACATTTAAAAACCCCGATGCCACCACCACTGCCAGCCTGATTAATACTAATAACTGAGTTATTAACAGTCAACGACTCAACTTGGGTAGTAATGCCACCTCCAAGCAACAACGCACAATATAGATCTCTGAGGTTACCGAAACAGCTTTGTCGGTAATTTTCATAATTCCGGCACGTCTCTTGCCGATATTCACCACGTCAGACACAACAAACAAAGCATCAAGTGTAAAAACGGCACAAAAGTCCTTTTCATTACAATTCACAACTTTTTCAATAATTTGAAAAACGCTACCTATTCTAATGGTTATGCCGAAATCATGTAAACCATAGAGTGATAATATCCGTCAAGGAATAAAAATTGAGCTCACCGCCAAATCCTGCAAACTTTAAAATTAATGCCCTGATTCTGGCCGCCGGCCAGGCCCAACGTTTTGGTCGCCCGAAACAACTGCTGCCCTGGGGACCACAAGAAACAATTTTAAGCCATGTTATCAAACAGGTACAGTCAACGTCAGGAATTTCCCGAACCTATATCGTCCTCGGAGCCTGGTATGATGAGATTTACAGCGCCTTACGGAGCTCTCTTGAACAGGACAGAGTTGAGATAATTTACAATCCCGACTGGCAAGAAGGGATGTTCACTTCATTAAGTTCAGGACTCAAACATCTTGACCTGAAAAGCAACGGGCAAGAGCGCACCAGAAATGACGGGATTCTGGTTACACTTGGCGATATGCCCTTTATCACAACGGAAACCCTGACTCTTTTCGTTGACTCCGCGAAGCAAAAATCGCCACATCCACTAATCGCCAGCGAGGCCGACCGACCGGCCCACCCCTACCTGATCCGACCCGAACATATCGGTGAGATTTTATCTTTAAGTGGTGAAAGTGGCATCCGCCCCTTTATCCAGAAAAAATTTCCCACGGCGCTGAAAATCCCGGTCAGCCACTCGGCTGGCCGCCGTGATATCGATACCTGGGAAAGCTATTTTGCGCAGCGCCCGGAAGGCTCAGGTGAGATTATCCCACCACCGCCTTGATTGACGTTTAAGAAACAGAAAAAAGCAGCGAACTTCGCTTCGCTTGGCGCTCGAAGGAGACACACCCCAAGAGTACTTCCTCGCTTCGCTCACAGCGCGACTCAGCCCGCCACGGGCTCTTGTGCCCTTTAGGGTGAAAGCCCGGTCTGGAGGCTGCGCCCGAACGAAGTGAGGAAGTGCCCTTGGGGTATCCCCGCATCGAGACAGTCCCGGCTTTATTATCGCCAGCAACCGGGATTGGGGACAGACCTTTAGTTCTGTCCCCTTCGAGCGCCGAGCGAAGCGAAACTCACTCATTTTCTCTGTGGGTTAAGCGTCAATCACAACAAACCGAATAACTAATTGCAATTTCACTATGCGTCGTTTATACGTCACTTTTAAGCCACAAAGGATAGTGACGAACTTTGCTTTGCCCTCATACATTCAATCCATTATAAACAATTCAAAAAGTCAAGTTGACATATATAATAATTGCAATTTCATCATACATCGTTTATAGCTTTAGAACTTTAAAATTAACCTGACAATAATTGTGTAAATCATGGAATTCAGCTGGCAGGATCTCAATGCGGCCCTTGAAAAAGAGAACAGTGTCGCCTTATGTACGATAATTGAGCGACAAGGTTCAGTGCCACGCGAAGTCGGGGCCCGGATGCTGGTGCGCAGCGATGGCTCCATCATCGGCACAGTCGGTGGTGGTATCGGTGAACATGAAGTTATCAAAGCTGCCCGGAAAATAATTGAACTCGGCCGGAGCCGCTTGCTCGATTTTTCTCTGGCCGGTGAGCAGGGACTAGATTCAACCGCCATCTGCGGAGGTCACTTTACGGTTTTTATCGGCTACTGGGGGCAAGCTGATGATGGTTCTCTGGCGGCAACCATAGCCACCTCCCTCAAAGAAAACCAACCCCAATGCCTGCGCGAAAGTCTACCACCCCCAAATAAACCCTCGAAAAGCCAGCGCAACCTGTTTAAGGTCACAGAAAGCCCCACAAACAAAACGCTTAACCTCCCCGTGCAAACCACAACCATTGACGGACAGGAGTTCTTAGTCTCCGAAATCACCCTGCCGCCGCAAATGGTTATCTTCGGTGGCGGCCATCTGGCTCTACCGCTGGCCGAGATGGCAATCTGGTGCCGCTTTGCGGTTACGGTTATCGACGACCGACCGGAGTTCTCGAGCCCACATCGATTTCCAAACGCCGACGAGGTTATAACCGCCCCGATGGAGAATGTCGGCAACCTCTACAAGCCTGGCCCCAACTCTTACTTAGTTCTTATCACCAGAGAACATAAACATGACTATATCCTCCTTAAACAACTGCTCGGCACTGAATATGCTTATCTTGGTATGATTGGCAGCAAACGCCGCACCAGCCAAATCAAGCAAAGATTGCTTGACGAGAGCTTCAACGCGGCTGAAATAGCCAAACTTTATTCACCAATAGGTCTTAAGATCGGAGCCCAGACCCCGGCTGAAATCGCCATCAGTATCATGGCTGAGATTATAGAAATAAGGCACAGAGTAAATATAAGGAGTTAAACAAATGAAAAAAGAACTGATCACTCTCAATATCAATGGCGACGACCACGAAATCGCGGTCTATCCCTGGCGCACCTTGAACGAGGTTTTGCGGGACCAGCTAAACCTGACCGGGACCAAACTCGGTTGCGGCACCGGCGACTGTGGGGCCTGTACGGTGCTCCTGGATGATCAGAGCGTCTCCTCCTGTCTGACCCTGGCGCTCGAAGCTGAAGGCCATAAGATAACAACCATCGAAGGATTGGCCCCGGAAGCGGTTGCCAACAGTGACCTTGAAAACTGCGAACTCGATCCGCTGCAGGAATCATTCATCGCCAAAGGTGCCATTCAGTGCGGTTTCTGCACCCCCGGCATGATCATGTCAAGTAAATTCCTCCTCAGCCATACCCCCAACCCGAGTGAAGCCGAGATTCGCGCTGGCATCTCCGGCAACCTCTGCCGCTGCACCGGCTACAACAAAATTGTCGATGGCATCGCCGATGCGGCGGAAAAGATTTCACCAAACAAGTAACAACACTTAAGTCTCAGAGGATAGCGGCGAACTTTACTTCGCTGTGAACGTAGTGAGGAAGTACTCTTGGGGTGCGCCCTCTGCAACCGGGGACAGAATTAAATTCTGTTCCCACACCGAGACATTTTGAGAAGGAGTAACACCTTGAGCTTACCACAATTCACTTTACTGGCACCGACTAGTCTACCTGAGGCCTGTGCCCTCCTGGAAAAACATCAGGGCAAAATCAAGACTAAAGCTGGCGGCACCGATATGATTGTGCGCCTTTCGCATCGAGCCGTCAAACCCGACTATCTGATGACCTTAAAAAAGATCCCGAACCTTGACGGCATCAGTTACAATATGGAGACCGGTCTTGAAATAGGCGCTCTGGCGCTCTTGCGCGAAGTCGAGATCAACCCTCTAATCCTTGAACATGCACAGATGCTGGCCCGCGCCGCTAATGCCACTGCCACCGTCCAGATCCGCAACATGGGCACGGTTATGGGCAATGTCTGCAACGCCTCACCTTCGGCCGACAACATCCCGACCCTGGTCGCCATGAATGCCCGGATTGTCGTATCTTCCGGCACCCAGGAAAGAGAAATTCCGATTGATGAATTCTTTCTTGGGCCCGGTCGCACCTCTCTACAGAACCATGAACTCGCCATCACCATCAAGGTGCCGACACTGGCTCCCAAAAGTGGCGTCAGCTACCAAAAAATTTCGGCGCGCTCCAAGGTCGATATTGCGGCCGTCAACATCGGCGCTATGGTCACCTTAAATGAAACCGAAGCCTGCCAGGCTGTACGCATCTCGATGGGCGCGGTCGGCCCGACCCCGTTACGGGCAACTCAGGCAGAGAGCTATCTTCTTGGCAAAAAGATTACAGATGAAACCCTGGCCGAAGCCGGTCGTCTTGCGGCCGAAGATGCTTCGCCAATCTCCGATGTCCGCGCCAGTCGAGAGTATCGTAAATTGATGGTTGAGGTCCTGACTACCAGAGCCCTGAAAGAAGCCGCTGGCTTCGCCAGTGGCCAATCGTCACTCGTCAGTGGGCAGTAGAGTTACAGAGAATAACAACGAACTTTGCTTCGCTGTGAACGTAGTCAGAAAGTACTCTTGAGGCACGCCCTCTACAACTGAGGACTGAACTAAAGTTCCCACATCGAGACAGTTCGAAGATATATCCAACAAAATTGACCAAAGCGGCGGACAGCGAACAACTGGCAGATTTTACTGCCGACTGACCACTGACCACTGCCGACTATAAAAAAAGGATTATTCCCATGAGCACAGATCATAACTTCTCCGTTGTTGGCAAAAGCCTGCCCCGTTCCGATGGTCGCATCAAAGCGGTAGGCGCGGCCCAGTTTGCTGATGATATCTTCCTACCCGGCATGCTCCACGGCAAACTCTTACGCAGCCCGGTGGCCCATGCCCTGATTAAAAACATCGACACCAGTGCGGCCGAAGCCCTGCCCGGTGTCAAATGTGTCATCACCGGCCAGGATATCCCGAAAATAAAATACGGCAACTGGCGCCTGATTCCGGAAAGCCAGGATGAATACGCCTTAGCCATTGACAAAGTGCGTTTCATCGGCGATGAAGTTGCCGCCGTTGCCGCCCTCGACAAAGACAGCGCCGAAGAGGCGATCCGTCTAATTAAGGTTGAATATGAAGAGTTGCCCGGGGCCTATTCGGTTGAAGAATCTCTGGTCGACGGCGCACCGGTAATCCATGACGAATATAAACAAGACGTTCCCAACATCAGTCTCGACCGCAAGATTGAGTATGGTGATCTCGATAAAGCCTTTGCCAAGGCCGACCTGATTTTAGACGATCACTTTACAGTCCACGCCGTAAGCCACGCCTACATGGAGCCCTGCTCCTGTATCGCCGAGTATGACCACGACGGCCGCCTAACAATCTGGACCTCAACCCAAACCCCCTACTTTGTCCAGTGCCTGCTGGCCTCAACCATGGAGATGCGCGAAAATGATATCCGCGTTATCAAACCTTTTGTCGGCGGCGCTTTTGGCGGCAAGATGGAGATGCGGCCTTGGGAGTTCTGCTCAGCCTTCATGGCCCGCAAACTCGGCCGCCCGATAAAAATCACGCTGACCCGGGAAGAGGAGTTCGCCGCTGGTCGCCGCCGCCACCCGATGCGGATTCATTCAAAAGTCGGCTTCAGTAAAGAGGGCATGCTCTTAGCCAAAGAGTTCAACGTCCATCTCGACGGCGGGGCTTATAACAGTATGGGCCCGACCGCTTGTTTTTTATGCGGAAATTTTGGCGCCATGCTCTACAACTACCCCAATTACCGCTACTACGGAGCCCATGTCTACACCAACAAACCGCCGTCCGGGGCGATGCGCGGCTTCGGCGCTCCCCAGGCCCTTTTTGTAGCTGAAACCCAGATGAATGTCGCAGCCGAAAAACTGGGTCTCGACCCGATTGATATACGCCTCATGAATGCCATGGAAAGCGGCGACGAGATTCCCGGGGTGGCAACAATCTCCAGCTGCGGTTTCAAGGAATCTCTGATCAAGGTTGCCGAAATAACCAACTGGCGCGAAAAACGCAAAAACCTGAAACCGGGCCAGGGCCTAGGCCTGGGCTGCTACAGTTTTATCTCCGGCGGTGTCTTTAACTGGTTTAACACCCAATATAATTTTACCCGAGCCGAAGTCCGCGCCTTTGCAGACGGCACTGTTCATCTGATGACCATGGCCTCCGATATCGGCCAAGGTTGCGATACGGTTTTGCGCCAGATTCTGGCCGAAGAGCTGGGCCTTAAAGTCTCCGATATCCGCCTGACCGCGGCCGATACCGCAGTTACCCCACAGGCCGATCTCGGTACTTGGGGCAGCCGCGTTACCCTGATGGCTGGTAACGCGGTCCGCAAAGCGGCCCAGGAGATCAAAGAGGAACTTTTCAAAATGGTCTCATTGAAATTCGATCTCAACGTCATCCATGATATGCGTTGCGGCAACGGTAAGATCTATCCCGCTAACCGACCAGATCGGGCCATCTCTTTTGGCGATGCCGTGAAAATGGCGCAACGGGCCAAACGGGGCGATCCGGTTATCGGCTACGGCTCTTACACGCCACGCAATAAAGGTCTGGTAACCCCGGCCTTCAGCTTTGGCGCCCAGGTTGCCGAATGTGAAGTCGATAAAGAAACCGGCGCCGTTGAGGTCAAATTTATGACCACAGCCCACGACTGCGGCACCCCGATCAACCCGATGTCGGTCGAGGGTCAGCTCGAAGGCTCGGTTCATATGGGCTTAGGTTACGCCTTGAGCGAACAGTTCATCATGAAGGAAGGCAAAACCCTGACCACCACCTTCCTGGACTATAAAATCCCTTGTGCCGAAGATATGCCTCCGGGGGTTTCGGTCCATATCGACACCTACGAACCCGACGGCCCCTTCGGTGCCAAAGAGGCCGGGGAAGGTCTGGTCTCACCCACGGCCCCGGCAATTGCCGATGCGGTCTACAACGCCACCGGCTACCGCTGCATGGATCTGCCGTTAACACCACAGAAAATACTAGCGGGCATGAAAAAGATCTAAACTAGCTGTCCAGTATATACTATTTTCAAACTATCTCGATGTGGGGACAGACCTCCAGTGAGGGCTTTCAAGCCCTAAGCGGGCTGAGTTCTGTCCCCCTCTATGAGGGCGAAGCGAAGTTCGACACCTTCTGCAGTAACTTGATTATGATGTCCTCATAAAACTTCCGAGCAAAATTGTTGTCGTGGAAAATTATAAAAAATGGGAAAAAAAACCGACAAAAAAGTCACCTCTAAAAACACACCAAGCTTGAAGATTATTCAACCCGGAGAACAGCCACCCTGTTTAAAGCCCGATTTTGGTTTCTGCCGTGGTTGTTTCGGCTGGCAGAACATGATCGATGCCGCTTTGAACGGCGAACCGGAATGGAAGAGTGCTCAAATCCACTGCTCCGAAACCGATTTGACGGTAACCTTTAAAAAAGAATAATCTCTCAATTACGTACTACCTTGAACTTCACAACCAAATGATTTAAGAAAACGAGCCAGGGCGGCCGTCAACGTAACCGCCACAACCATTCGGATAACCTGTAACACCGTACCCTGAGCTCCGATCGCGACAAAGAGCAGAACATCTTCAAAGAGGGAGTGATTTAAAGAAAGAAAGGTTATTATCAAGACCATTTCCCGTTGTGACAACTTCCCCTCCTTACCATATTTGATTATCATCCCGGCCCCGTAGGCGAGGCCCAAGGTCAAGCCGACGAGCAGGGGCAAAGCGCCAGCCCCGGAGATGCCGATTACTGAAACCACCCTTTCAAGACGCCGTGAAATCTTTTCAAGAACCTTAAGCTCTTCAAGAAATTGCATTACTACCATCAGAGGGATAACAATTAGGGCAATCTGCAAAACCTGACGTCCGGCTCCAAGCAACCCCTCACCAATAATCTGTAATAAACTACCAAAACCCATAATCAAACCCAGAAAAAGTTAAGGCTTGCGGCAAAAAAAAAGCCGGCAAAAAGACGTAAAACAACAAAGGGCCAGGCCTTGACCCCGGCCATCCGGCTGACTGCGGCTTCGATCGGCAAACTGTGCGACAACAACAAAAAGAGGGCAAATACCGTCATCTGCTTGCGGTTAAGCTGGAGTGGTGTAACTGCACCAATAGCCGCATAAAGATTTAGGACATTGCCCAACACTACCCCCATCACAGCTTCACCCGGAAGTCCTAAGAACTCCATCAAAGGACGAAAGAATCGGCCAATCATCCCCAAAACCGGGGTTTTTCCTAAAATCGTAATAACCAGATAAACCGGCACGATAATCAGCGCCAGACTCCGCGTTGTCTGTAGGCCACTTTTCAGGCCGCGCCCCAAAATCCCGTAAAACACTAAAAACTCCTCTCGCTAACCATGGTTTGAAAAACCCATCAACTATAGCTTAAAAAAAACTTGTGAAATAAGAACTGCCATGCTATGCCCCAAATCCGATTTTGCCAAAATCCGTAAAATTACTATAATCTGGGTCAATTTTAGTCCTTCTGTGGTTCATACTTCAAACCACAAATAAACACAAATCGAAAACGTTCAGCTCAAACAAGGATAAATATTTGTTCAAGGAGAGCAAACTCCGCTCGATAATCAAGTCACTATCATGGCGCCTGCTGGCGACCATGACAACCATCTTGATTGTCTATATTTTTGTCGGAGACACCAAAATCGCCTTCAGTATCGGCGGCATTGAAGTCTTTTTGAAAATGCTGATCTATTTTATCCATGAACGACTCTGGGAGAAGATTCGTTTCGGACGGCGGAAAATCAAGCCGCTGGTCATCTGGATTACCGGTTTAAGTCGCTCCGGGAAAAGCGGTATCGGCCGCTTACTGACAGAAAAATTACGGCACCAAGGCTATAAAGCCGAACATCTTGACGGCCATTCGATCCGTAATCTTTTCCCGGAAACAGGTTACAACCACAAGGAAGTAAATCGGCACATCAAAAGAGTCGGTTTTTTAGCCCGCAAACTGGAAGAGCAAGGGGTGGTTGTGGTCGCAACTTTCCTCTCCCCATACGCTGAGTCGCGAGAGTTTGTCCGGGAGCTTACAGCCCGCTATTTTGAGGTCTACATTTCAACTCCAGCTTCGGTCTGCGCAGCCCGTGACCAGAAAGGGGTTTACTCCAGAGCTGCTGCCGGAACTCTGGAAAACTTTCCTGGTGTTAACAGCGAATATGAGATTCCCAAACAGCCTGACCTCATCATCGACACCTCGGTAGCCAGCCAGGAAGAAGCAGCCACAATAATTTTTTCCACTATTAAGAAAAAGCTTTAAGGAGAACAACAATCTATGCAGAACCGCTATTCACTCTCGCATCTCGCCGAACTGGAGGCGGAAAGCATAGCTATCATGAGGGAGGTAGCTGCCGAATTTGCCAATCCGGTGATGCTTTACTCAATCGGTAAAGACTCTTCGGTAATGGTGCGGCTGGCACAAAAAGCTTTTGCGCCCGGCAAGATCCCTTTCCCTTTAATGCATATCGATTCACAGTGGAAATTTCGAGAAATGATCAGTTTCCGTGATAATTTCTGTCGAGAACATGAGATTAATCTGATTATCCACTTCAATGAAGAGGGTCAGCGCCAGGGGATCGGCCCGTTCTCCCACGGCAGTAAGGTGCATACCGATATCATGAAAACCCAGGCGCTGCTCGGGGGACTCGACAAATATGGTTTTGATGCCGCCTTTGGCGGGGCCCGGCGCGACGAAGAGAAATCACGGGCCAAGGAGCGCATCTTCTCTTTTCGTGACCAATTTCATCAGTGGGATCCCAAAAATCAACGGCCCGAACTCTGGAGTGTCTACAATACAAAAGTTAACCAGGGCGAAAGTATCCGGGTATTTCCCATCTCTAACTGGACCGAACTCGACGTCTGGCAATATCTCAGACTCGAGAAAATTCCCATCGTGCCCCTCTATTTTGCGGCTCAAAGAAAGGTGGTTGAACAAAACTGCAATCTGATCCTGGTTGATGATGAGCGCATGCCGGCTCAACTCAGAGAGCAGGCGGAAACCAAGATGGTACGTTTTCGCACCTTAGGCTGTTATCCACTGACCGGAGCGGTTGAATCAGAAGCTGACACGATTGAAAAAATTGTTGCGGAGATGATGACCACAAGCAAAAGCGAACGTACCACCCGGGTCATCGACTTTGACCAAGAAGGCTCGATGGAGCAGAAAAAACGGGAGGGCTATTTCTAATGGATATTAATGAGTTCCTCAATCGTGACGAGCAAAAAGATCTACTGCGCCTGCTGACAGCAGGGGCGGTCGATGACGGCAAGTCAACCCTGATCGGACGCCTGCTCTATGACAGTAAACTCCTTTACGAAGATCAGTTGGCAGCTCTGGAGAGAGACAGTAAACGGGTCGGCAGTGTCGCTGGTGAGATCGATTATGCCCTGCTCCTGGACGGCTTGCAGGCTGAGCGCGAGCAAGGCATTACGATTGATGTCGCCTATCGCTATTTTGCCACGGCTAAACGTAAATTCATTATTGCCGACACCCCGGGCCATGAGCAGTATACGCGCAATATGGTTACGGGTGCCTCGACCGCCAACCTCGCAATTGTCCTGGTTGACGCTCGGACCGGAGTTATCAACCAGACCCGACGCCACACCTTCCTGATCTCGCTACTCGGCATCAAACATGTAATTCTCGCCGTCAACAAGATGGATCTGGTCGACTACCAGGAATCAATTTTTAACGATATCTGTCAGGAGTACCGCGATTTTGTTACCCGCCTGAAAATTCCCGACCTCCACTTCATCCCATTGTCAGCCTTAAAAGGCGACAATGTCGTGGAAAAATCACAAAACATGAAGTGGTATACGGGCCAACCCCTGCTTGAGATCCTGGAAACCGTTTACGTTACCTCAGATCGAAATTTTATCGATTTTCGTTACCCGGTACAATATGTACTGCGGCCGGATGCTGAGTTTCGCGGCTTTGCCGGTACCGTGGCCTCGGGAGTTGTCCGGCCCGGCGATGATATCCTGGTGCTACCGTCAAGAAAAAAATCAAAGGTCAAAACCATCTCAACCTACGATGGCAACCTAAAAGAGGCTTTTCCACCCCAGTCGGTGGCTCTGACTTTAGAGGATGAGATTGATATTAGTCGGGGAGATATGCTGGTGCACCCCAACAACCTGCCGCGGACAGCCCGAACCTTTGAGGCGATGCTGGTCTGGATGGATGAAAAACCGATGCTAAAAAGCACCGCTTTTTTCCTCAAACATACAACCCGGACAACCCGGGCCACCATTGATCGAATCAGATATCGAACAGATGTCAATACGTTACGTAAAAATGAAGCCACCAGCCTGGCTTTAAACGAAATCGGCCGGGTTACGATAACTTGCGGGCAACCTCTCTTTTTTGACCCCTATATGAAAAACCATACAACCGGCAGCTTTATAATGATCGACCCGGTCACCAATTTTACCGCCGCCGTCGGCATGATTATCGACCGGCCATCAGTAGATGATAAAGCAAAAGAAGAAACCGTGGATCAGGCGGGAGCAAACAGGGAAGATGGGAGCCGTAAAGAGGCGACTCTAAAGAAGATCATAACTGATCAACTTATTAAACATGAGGGTCTCAAACTAAAGCCCTACCACTGCTCGGCCGGCAAGTTGACGATTGGCGTAGGCCGTAATCTTGAGGAAAGGGGCATCTCCGAAGATGAAGCCCTCTATCTGCTTAATAATGATATTAGCGAATGTATTGCGGACTTGAAAAAACTTTTTGCCGATGTTAACGAATTCACAACCCTCCCAGAGGGCGTACAAAGAGTTCTGATAGATATGCGTTTCAACCTCGGAGGTTCCGGTTTCAGAGGTTTCAAAAAGATGATCAAAGCGATCAAAGAAAAAAACTTTGCTCGGGCCGCCTTAGAAATGCAGGATTCAAAATGGTTCGATCAGGTTGGAGACCGGGGCATAACGCTGGTCTCTATGATGAAAATGTATTAGTTAATTTTTCTTGGGGTTCTTTATAACCCCTTTTTTGCCACAGACACACACTGACAAAGGCAGACAAAACACTTTAACGTCTGTATGTGTCTGTGTATATCTGTGGCAAATATCAGGAGAAATAGATGCCTGAATTACCTGAAGTCGAAACCGTGGCAACCGCCTTGCGCTCACACCTGCCGGGCCGAAAGGTTACCGGGGTCACAACGCGCTGTGAAAAATTGCGCCGGCCCATGCCAGTTAAAGCTTTACAAAACCTGATCAATGTAACTATACGTGGAGTTCGGCGACGGGCTAAATATCTACTTATCGATATGAATTGTGGCCAAACCCTGGTAATCCATCTGGGAATGACCGGCACCCTGCGTCTAACCGACAAAGATGATGCGGCCAAACGCCATGATCATCTCGACCTGCAACTTGACAATGGAGAGTGTTTACGTTTTCGCGACCCGCGTAAATTTGGCCTGGTAATGGTGGTTAAACCGAATGAACTAGGTGAGATCAAAGAGCTCGGGAAACTGGCCCCGGAACCTTTGAGCGAAGAATTTTCAAGCGACTACTTTTACCGTCTCAGCCGCAAGCGCACGACCCCAGTTAAAAATTTTATCATGGATCAACGCCGGGTTGTCGGGGTTGGTAATATCTACGCCAGCGAAAGCCTTTTTAGAACCAATATTCGACCGACTACAACGGTTGGCCGTCTCGGCCTGAAACGCTGTAGTCAGCTGGTTAAAACCATCAAAGAGGTTTTGAATGAGGCCATTGCTACCGGCGGTACCACAATCTCCGATTTTCATGGAGTAGACGGCAGCGAAGGAGCCTTTGTCCGTAAACTTCAGGTCTATGGCCGCACCGGAAAACCCTGCGTCAAATGTCAAGAACCCATAAAAAAGATTATTATTGGGGGAAGGTCGACCTTTTATTGCCCAAAATGCCAGAAAAGGTAACCCATTATAAGTAAGGCACATAGGCTCAAAGTGCTTTGGTTTTTACTTTGTGCCTTCAGACTTTGTGCCTTTGTGCCTTAAAAAATATGGAGGTTTTATTATGAGCAGATCATTTTGTCCCGTCCAGGAAGAGAGTGCCTTAATTATTGTTGATTATCAGGATGTCGTTCTCCAGACCTTTGCGCCAACAATTCGCGAGCAGCTCCACAAACAGACAATTCTGACAATTCGCATGGCTCAGCAACTGAAGCTGCCAATTATCGTCTTTGAACAGTATCCCCAAGGCTTGGGCACCACTAATGAAGAGGTTAAGACCGTCTTAGGTGATGACTATCAACCCATTGCCAAAAAGGTCTTTTCCGGGGCTGGATTGATTAGCGACCGACTCGAAAAACTTGGCCGCCGACAAATTCTGATCATCGGCATTGAAACCCATATCTGTGTCATGCAGACTGCCGTCGACCTGCTTGATATCGGCTACTCTATCTTCCTTTTAAGTGATGTCGTCGGCTCCCGCTACAGCCACGACTGGAAGGCTGGCTGTGACCTTATTACCCGTGCCGGAGGTTGGTCAATAACCCTACAGACTGTCCTTTACAACTATCTGAACGCAGCTCAAGGGCCAGATTTTAAAGCTATGCTGCCTTTCCTTAAGGGCTAGTTATCAGACACTCTGACTACTGTCACGCCTGACCATATTCAGCAGCCAGAGTCCCGGCAGGGCGATAATTGTACAGAAGATAAAAAATGAGCTCCAGCCCAAAGCCGACACCATAAACCCGGTCGGAGCTGAAGCCAGGACCCGAGGAATTCCCATCAAACTTGTGAGCAGGGCATATTGGGTAGCCGTAAATTTTTTATTGGTCAGGCTGGCCATATAGGCAACATAGGCCGCCGTTCCCATGCCACTGCTCAAGTTTTCAAAGGCAATCACCCCGGCCAACAAGGAAAGATTGGCCCCGACATGGGCGAGCAAAGCAAAACCGGCAGTCGAAAACGCCTGCAAGATACCAAAGCTCCAGAGAGATCGATAGAGACCGATCCTCAGCATCAGAATCCCGCCCAGTAAACCACCGCCGATCGTCGCCCAGAAACCAAAGAGTTTAACGACCGTGCCAATCTCGGTTTTTGTAAAACCAATTTCAAGATAGAAAGGCATTGTCATAGCCGAGGCCATCTGGTCACCAATCTTATAAAAAAGAATAAAAGCGAGCAGTAACAAAGCTCCCCGACGACTGAAATAATCAACAAAAGGACCGACTACGGCTTCTTTGAAGGTCGTTGGCGTACCCTGCGATTGCTCCGGTTCACGACAACAGCAGGTCGTTATCACGCCAACCAGCATTGTCGCCGCCAGAATCAAATAAACCGAACGATAGGAGAGATGATCGGCCATAATCAGGCCCCCGCTGCCAGCCACCAGCATCCCGATTCGGTAACCATTGACATATAGAGAAGAGCCCAGGCCCAGTTCTAAATCAGAAAGATCTTCACGCCGGTAAGCATCGACAACAATATCCTGAGAGGCGGAGAAAAAGGTTACCAGAAAAGCGACCAGAGCCACCAGCCCCGGGCTGGCCAGTGGATTAGTCAACCCGAGAGCCACGATTGCCAGAATCAAGAACATCTGTAAAAGCAGCATCCAGCCCCGCCGACGCCCGAAAAAAGGCAAGGTGAAACGGTCCAAGACCGGAGCCCAGAGAAATTTCAGGGTATAGGGCAAACCGACCAACGAAAAGAGCCCGATAACCTTAATATCAACGCCAACATCCTTCATCCAAGCCTGCAGAACCGAGATCGTCAAGAGCAGGGGAACTCCGCAGGCAAAACCCATAAGCAGAGCGACTAACATTCGCGGTGAATAAATTGCCCGCCAGAAATCTTTCAAAATCAAGCCTCCAATCCAGCCCTCAAGGTAAAGGGAACTAAATATTTAATCGTGTAAAACAAGGCGCGGATATAACATTAAAGCGTATTGTAGTCCAGCTCTTGAGATTAAGTTACAGCGGATAGCGACGAACCTTGCTATTGCCCAGTTCTTTTAGTTTGCTTTACTAGATACTTATGATAAGAACTTAAAATCATCGAAACAGGTAAGTGAAAAAAATGACCCACATTGAGAACCAAGCAACATGACTGATATGCTGGTCAAATTATACGATTTGCCGGAGATAGAACCCCGGATCAAAACTTTGAACGATCTCAGCATCCAAATTCGTACTGCCCAAGCATACGAAAAATACGACGTCATCGAATGGGTTCGAAAGTTCTTCGGTAAACACTGGGTCAGTGAATGTGATGTTGCCTTCAGCCATCAACCTGTTTCCTGCTTCATCGCGACCGAGAGTGGAAAAATCATTGGATTTTCCTGTTACGACACTACGCACAAGAATTTCTTTGGCCCCATAGGGGTTGCCGAGAGAAAACGGGGCCACGGAATCGGTAAAGCCTTGCTCCTCTCATGCCTCTACGCAATGGCGGCGAACGGCTATGCCTATGCCATTATCGGTGGGACTGAATCCACCGATTTCTACACAAAGACAGTAAGGGCGACCATCATAAAGGGCTCCTCTCCCGGGATTTATCGTGACCGATTAACAAACAAATCACAGTAACTAAGCCAACCTCTACTAAACAAACAATTGAAGGATATAATAAACAATGAATAAAGATAACAATAAAAACAAAGATCTGGCCGTGGTGCTGGTGGTCGGTAAAGATCGGAGCGGGATTGTCGCTCAAATCTCAGACTTCCTCTGGAAAGAAGAGATCAATATCGAGGATATTTCGCAGAAAATCATGCAGGGCATCTTTGTCATGGCGATGCTGGTCGATCTTGCCGGCGCCCGTAGCGATCTCGGGGTTCTGTCGCCAAAATTTGAAAAACTGGGCGAAAAGATCGGCCTCTCGATCCAGATTCAGCATCATCAGATATTTGAAGCGATGCACCGGGTATGAATATGGCTTCGAAAAATTTCCACCTACGTCGTTCCGCTTCAATATTCGCCTCTGCGACGTACTACTCGTACGCCTCATTCCTCAAGTCTAGCGCACCTCGTATCTGAACATTTTACTTTGCCATATCAACAGAATTATCATGAGTAATAACCTAACTTCATTAAAGATCGGCGAAGTTGAAATTTTCTGGCTTGACGGTGGTCAGATCAGACTTGATGGCGGGCCGATGTTTGGACCCATACCCAAGATTCTCTGGTCGCAACGGGTCGAGGTCGGCGAGGATAACTGTATCGCTATCGACAATGCGGCGCTGTTGCTCTTGACCCCGTCGGCAAAGATTGTCATCGATACCGGCATCGGCAACAAGCTGATGGCCAAACAAGATGAATATTTCCAGGTGCAGAAACCGTGGCGTCTGCCCGAAAGCCTTAAACAACTGGGACTGACCACCAAAGATATCGACATCGTGATCCCAACTCATGCCGATTTCGACCATGCTGGCGGCATCGTCAGCTATGATGCCACGGGAAAATCTTTTCTGACCTTTCCCCAGGCCCGCCACATCTTGCAGAAAAAAGAGTGGGAGGTTATTAAAAACCCCGACCACCGTTCCGCCTCCTCGTACTGGCCGGAAAATTTCAGCGGCTTGGTTGAAGGGGAAAACCTGGAAATTATCGATGGCGATCTCCAAGTTACCCCGGAAGTAAAAATCTTTCTTACCGGCGGCCATACCATCGGCCACCAGGCGGTTGAAATTATCTCACAAGGTGAAACGGCAGTTCATTTAGGCGACCTGTTGCCCTCAACAAACCATCTCCACCCTCTATGGGTCATCGCCTACGACGACTATCCCATGGAGGTTATCGCCCTAAAAGAACGCCTTCTGCCCGAATACGCCCGCCGTAAGGCATGGATTCTCTTCTACCACGAAACCGCAACCCTGGCTGGTCGGGCAACCTTAAGCAAAAACCTGGAAGACATCGAATTCAGCGAAACGCTGCAGGCGAGTGAAGGGTGAAGACGGAATTTTCATCCTTCATCCTTCACCCCTCATCCTTTAATTTGGAATAGGACTTACAATGCCGTTAAATGTATCCCTTGAAGAGATTTATGAGACCTATCGAATGACCGAAAAGGAGCATTTTGATATCCGGGCTGTGACCTTAGGTATCAATCTGCTGCCCTGTACCTCGGACAATTTTTCCACACTCTGCAACCGGGTTGAAAAAAAGATTGTTACGACTGCCCGCCAGTTTGTCAAAAGAGCGGAAAAAATGGATGCCCGTTTCGGCATTCCGATCATCAATAAACGCCTGACCATTACCCCGGCCTCTCTGGTCCTCTCGGGAGCTCTGACCGGAGCTGCGGCTGAAGATCATAAACGGGTAGTCGACTTTGCCAAACTGCTGGATCACTGCGCTCAAGAGGTCGGCGTCGATTTTCTCGGCGGTTTCGGAGCCTTGTCGGAAAAAGGGCTGACCTATGCCGACCAGACCCTGATCGATGCGATCCCCGAAGCCCTTGGTTCAACCGAAAAAATCTGCGGTTTCATCAATCTGGCGAGCAGTAAAGCCGGCATCAACATGCGTGGCGTAGCAAAAATTGGCGGGACCATCAGAGATCTGGCCTTCAACAGTGAAAATGCGATCGGGGCCGCAAAATTTGTCGTTTTCGCTAATGCTGTCAGCGACAATCCCTTTATGGCAGGTGGCTTTCACGGGGTTCAGGAAGCTGATAATGTTCTAAATGTCGGGATCTCCGGACCTGGAGTTGTGCGCCGCGCGGTGGAGGCCGCCCCCCGCGATCTGCCTCTGGATGAGATCGCTGAGATCATCAAAAAAACAGCTTTCAAGATTACCCGGGCCGGGGAATTAATCGGCCAGGAGCTGGCTCGTGACTTAGGGGTTCGTTTCGGCTCACTTGATCTCTCGCTGGCTCCGACAACCGCTGTCGGTGACAGTGTCGGCCGTATTCTTGAGGCGATGGGCCTGGAAAGGGTGGGGACTCATGGTTCAACTGCAGCTTTAGCCCTGCTCACAGATGCTATTAAAAAAGGAGGTCTTATGGCCTCCAGCCATATCGGAGGGTTGAGCGGTGCCTTTGTTCCGGTAAGCGAAGATGTCGGGCTCTCCGAAGCAGTCAAAATTGGAGCTCTGACAATTGACAAACTGGAAGCGATGACCACCGTCTGTTCGGTCGGACTGGATATGATTCCGGTACCCGGCGACACTAAAACCACAACGATTTCGGCAATTATCGCCGACGAGCTCGCAATCGGCATAATGAACAATAAGACCACAGCCGTGCGCCTGATCCCGGTACCCGGCAAAAAGGCCGGCGAGATGATTTCCTGGGGAGGACTTCTCGGTGAAGGTTATATCGTTTCTCTGCATAAAGAAAGCAGCGACTACTTCATCTGGCGTAAGGGGCAAATCCCGGCTCCGGTAACCAGCTTTAGAAATTGAAGACAAAGGAAAACCCAATTAAGCGGCTGAGGTTAATGTGTACTTTGCTTCGCCCTCTTAAATGGGGTCATTTCTTGACAATGGCTGTTGGCAGCACTTCGGCTAACCCGATTATCTCGACACGCCATCGTCAAGAATTGACCCCGCCCGAGATAGAGTGAGATTTTTGACGCGGTTTTTGTTCGAACTGTCTCGGCTGGGGTCATTTCTTGACACTTGGCGGCCGTGAGATTCGTACAAAACCTAAATGTTAACCCGCCATTTGTCAAGATGTGACCCCGTTAGTAAGGGCGAAGCAAAATTCACTCTAATTTTAGTCTCTTAACTGGTATTGTGGGCAAATTTAGCATTAGGGATAATTATGATTAAAAATAATAACGGCCGGGATCAGTATCTGATTGATGATTTCAAGCTCGAAGAGAGCTGGCGGATGTTTAAGATCATGGCCGAATTTGTCGAAGGGTTTGAACAGCTCAACAACATTGGGCCGGCGGTATCGGTTTTTGGTTCGGCCCGCACCAGCCCGGAACATCAGGACTACCGTCAGGCGGTCTACCTTGGCAATTTGTTGGCCAAATCTGATATTACAGTAATTACCGGCGGTGGGCCCGGCATTATGGAGGCCGCCAACCGGGGAGCCAAGGAGGCGGGTGGCCGCTCAATTGGTCTCAATATTACCCTGCCGATGGAACAAAAGCCAAATGATTATGCAACCAAGCTGGTATCTTTCAAATATTTCTTCGTCCGCAAGGTAATGCTAATCAAATATGCCCGCGCCTTTGTTGTCTTCCCCGGCGGTTTCGGCACACTGGATGAGATGTTTGAGGCTATGACCCTGATTCAGACCAACAAGATCAAACCCTTTCCGATTATCCTCTACGGTTCTCACTTCTGGCGCAACCTGAGTGACTGGTTCCACGACGATCTGGTCAGCACCGGCCTTGTCGCCGAAAAAGATCTTGATCTCTTTACCATTTGCGATGATGTTGAAGAGGTGGTCTCCCTGATCAAAGAGTGCTTGCAAGATGAGCCCGATTACGAGTTTAAGTAAATCAAATCCCCCACGAACAGCGCTTGACACAACCCTGTTTAGATCGTATGAGCATATTAATTTTCACCTAGCCATCCCGTAACTTTTTACACCCCAAAGGAAGTGCTCTTTGGGGTGCGAATGCATTAATTCTTGACAAATGGGAAATTAATGGCTATATTATGATCATATGAGCGAAAAGAGAGAAGGAAAAAGATGCCGCGACCGAAAAAGACGAGAATGGTTTCAGCCTACCCGACAATTGCTGCTTTTGTTCCCGAAGGGGTAGCTATAAGGGGTGAGGTTTTCATGTCAGTAGAAGAACTCGAAGCCATCAGGCTGAGTGATTTCGAACATATGGATCAAGAGGCTGCGGCAAAAATGATGAACATCTCTCGACATACTTACGGAAGAATTCTTACAAATGCCCGTTCAACTGTAGCCCAAGCCCTGATAACCGGAGAAATTCTCAGGATTGAGGGCGGCAACTATGAATTACGCGGCTCGGGCGGTAGCCACCGACATCGGGGTGGCAGAGAAGTGAGAAACGGCGGACGAGGCCGTCGCCGCTAATAAACAGGTAAAAAGGAGGTATAATTATGCCAGGATTAAACGGAACCGGCCCGAATGGGGCTGGCCCCATGACCGGTGGTGCCCGAGGACTCTGCAATCCAGCTAGTCCCGATTACAGCCCCGGCATGAACAGAGGCAACAATCAAGGTAGAGGCGTCGGTTATGGACGCGGCTTTCGCGGTGCCGGTATAGGTCGGGGTGCTGGCTATGGTCGCAATTATGGCTGGTATCCACCAACTGTAGCCGGCAACGTGACGGAAAACCGGACCACGGAAATCTCAAACTTAAAAAATGAGGCTTCATCTCTGCAGCAATCGCTGGAGGCAATCAAGCAAAGGATTGCTGATTTGGAAGCAGAGACCTCTAAATAGCTTCGCACCCAGCACGGCTATTTTGCCGTGTGGTTGAACCGGAAACAGAGAGGTTTTCCCGACAAGGCACAAAGAGTTCAAACAATCCAATTATTTTATAGTTTCTCTTTGTGTCTTAGCGGGTGATAAAAGTAAGTTGTAACTGTTCAGCGTAAGTAGAGAAGTACCTTAATAGTAATGAAATTCAGCAAATTCTGGGGACATAACCTGATTCTCCGAAGGAAATCGGGATTGTGTACCCTAAATTTACGGGTTAGCTGAATAGTTACAGTGATTTTTTAATTTAAAACAATTATAAGTTTTCGGTAAAGCACTACTGAAGAATAAGTTTATGCTCCATCAAAGAAACTTGCCTGATTTTTGCGTCAATTACTTTCTGTTCACCAAAAAGGTTTTCCAATACAACTTTTTCACCTTCCGGTTTAACGATAAAAACTCCTTCCATAAGCAAGGTTTCATGATCATCCCGTTTAATATAAGCATTCATTTCACACATCAGCTGCCATCTCCTCATTAATTAAAGGAATCAGGTTATCGATCAAGACCGGCAAATGATCTTTCTGAATGCCGACCACGGTCAGATTCTCCTGAGTTAAAGGAATAAGAATTTTTCTGGCCGGACAGGCGGCTATGGCTGAAGCCATAGCCGGCGTTAATTCACCCATCATGGCATGCGCCATAACCACGGAAATCGTGCCAATCACGATTGCAACCCGATCCACCGAACGAACAATCGCATTCTCCCCGGTAGCCCCGCGATTAGCCCGGGCCTTCATCATTGCCGCGGTCGCAATCGCATTAGTCCCTAAAGCCCAGATTTCAATCTTTTCACCATATTCATCTTTCAGGCGCCGGATAATCGCACTGCCGATCCCGCCCCCCTGCCCATCAACTACTGCAACCCGCATAGAAAAACCTCAATATTTGCCAAGTTTAATTTCACCCATATTATTCCAGAGCCAGTCTTTTCGCAATAAAAAATATTTTTAATGCTTATAATTAAGCTTCGTGCGTGGCTTTGCCCCTTGACAAGTTGATTTTCAGTATTATTTTACCTGAAGCCACATAAAACTGGTGGTTATATGGTTCGTTGAAACTGAGTCCATATTTTTAACCCTTACTTTGAAGGATCTATAATGAGCGATAATTGTGCAGATGGGGCGACCTGCGGTAGTTGCAGCAGTTCCGAAAGTTGTTCAGCCGAAGATAAACAGAAACAGGAAGAAGAGGTTTTACAATCTCGGCTCTCCCATATTAAACACCGCATAGTCGTCATGAGCGGCAAAGGTGGGGTTGGCAAAAGTACAGTTGCTGTCAGCTTGGCCGTCTGCCTGGCGCGTCAGGGCCATAAAGTCGGACTGCTTGATGCCGATATTCATGGCCCCAA